>Ga0315912_10000384_pt1 | contig 86753 bp, 71 predicted proteins | sample VfabasoilMG_FD_204469 | JGI IMG/M metagenome (GOLD analysis project Ga0315912, IMG submission 204469) | Garden soil microbial communities collected in Santa Monica, California, United States - V. faba soil | ecosystem: Environmental > Terrestrial > Soil > Garden | place: USA: California... | reverse complement strand
TTCGTAGCCGGTTATGCACGGCACTGCGCCACGATGGCTGCGTTGCTCGACGCTCACCGTATTCCCGATACGGCTCGGTCTCGCGCCTTGCCCTCGCGGCGCAGCTCCGCGCCTAACCGGCCACGAACTTCCGGCACCGAGTACTAGCGCGTCTCCCAGCGTAGCCCTTGGGCATCGACACGAAGAACGTACTCTTTGCCGTCCTCCAAGGTGACACCTGGACCTCGCGTCCAAGGACCGCTCGGACTCGTGCTCCAACGCAGCGTGTAGCGACCGACCGGGAGACGACCATCGTAGTACGGGGTGGCCGCGAGTCGATGGGGTCCGAGCTGAAGATGAACGGCGCCGTACCCCGAGAGACGAACATGCACCGCCACCGTGACCGCCATCGTGGTGGAGGGTGTGTCGTCCGGTTCCGTTGGGCGCACTCGCGACCGGTCGAGCGTCGATCCGCTTGCGGCTCGACTCCGCGCCGATGAAGGCATCGATGCGGAGGCGTCGACTCGCGCTGGGGGTTCGGAATCCCGGGAATGTCCAGCGGTCGCCGGCACCGTGGCGCCTTCGCCTGACGGTGCCACCGCGCCGTCGTCGGGCGGCGCCATGGCACTCGCAGTCACGTTCTCGATGGTCTCCTCGGACTGCTTGCGAAGCGTTTCCGTGCCGTCGATCGCAGCGTCTCCCCCCTTGCCTTCGGCAGGCGTTCGCTCGCTTCCTGCCAAATCTTTGGGAACCGCGCGTTCGTTCGGTTGGCCAAGAGCCTCCGCGCGATCACCTTCGCCCGGTCCCGGATCGTCGCTGCGCTCCTGCGCCGAGCTGCTGTAGAGCCACCACGCCCCACCGAAGAAGCCGGTGATGCTCAACATCGCGAACCCGGCGATCCAGCCGAGCACGTTGCGCGAACGGGACGTACCAGGTGATCGCCCTCGAGTTTCGGACCACCGATGGGTCTCCTCTCGCTCCGACGAGTTGCGCCTCGTGGTGCCATGCGGCCACGCGTGGGTCGGATCGGCACGCCCCGAATCACGAACGGACATCGAAAGGGTCGTCGGCGTTCGCTGGATACGTTCCTCGTCCGTCGTTTCGGGCTGCATGCCCGCTCCCCGAAGGGCGAAGTTCTCCGAGTACGAGGGGTCCGATTCCGGCGCCCAAGGGACGTGCTGGAACTCTGGATTCCATCCCGGTGTCGCCGCGATCGACGGGACGTTGGCGAACGGCAACCCGGTCGAAGCCACGGGCACCAAGTCCGACGTCCCGTTCGATGCAGAGGCCATCGGCGATCGAGCCGACGCACCGCCGTAGCCCGTGCGAGGGGCCGTGATTCCCGTGACCATCGAGCAAACCCGACCGAGCTCGAGCTTCATTTCGCGATACCCGGGCCACCGGGCCAACATCGCAAGTGCGTCCTTGGCTCGTTGGATCCGGCGAGTCGGGTCGGGATGCAACAACGCCAGACGCACCGCATCGAGAGCCGGGTCGATGCGCCTGCGCAGTGGGGGATTCTTGCCGCTCAAGATCTGCGCCAACAACACGCGTTCATCGGTGACGTCGCCGCGAAATTTTTCCCCTTCGAGCAACTCATGCAGGATCGCCCCCGCGCCATAGAGATCCACCACGGGGCTGCGCGTGTGACCGGCGAGATGCTCGGGCGCCATGTACCGCACCTTGCCCTTGACGTGGATCCCCGAGCTTTCTTCGTAGAGCACGTGGGCCACCCCAAAGTCCGCGAGCTTCACGTCACCGTGGTTCGACACGAGCACGTTGTGCGGAGAAATGTCGCGATGCACGATGCCGAGCGGACGCCCATCCTCCGACGTGAGCGCGTGGGCGTAGGCCAAGGCATGCAGCAGCTGCCCAACGACGTACGCGGCCAAGCGATCGCGCAGCCCCAGATCGTCGAGTTTCCCGAGGGCCTCTCGTACTGCGATGAGGTTCGACCCGTCGACCCATTCCATCACCAGGTAGCCGCGTCCTTCGAACGTCCCCGCGTCGAACACTTGCACGATGTTCGCGTGAGTCAGGACCGCGGACAGATCGGCCTCGACTTGGAGCAGCCGAATGTGCTTCGCGCTGCCGACGAGGTGATCGGCAACGACTTTGATCGCCACGTTCTTCTGGATCCGCCCCCGGCCAAGTCGTTTGGCGACCCAGACTTCGCCCATCCCCCCCCGCCCGAGGCGTCGAACGAGCTCATAGCCTCCCATCACGAGGGCGGGGCGCAGCTCGAGCAGCCGCTGATTCCCCGTCGCCGTGTCGGTATCGTCGAACTCGTTCAAAGATTGCCCTCTTTGGCCCCGCGAGACCGGGCCGTCCGATCGAGACCTGGGAGCGCCGACAATAGCCGATCCGCTCCCGGTCGTGGCACTCGGGTGACCTCGGGGACGCGCACGTCGGTCATCGGCTCGGGATCGCAAGAGCGGATCCGGGGCGGCATCGAGCGGCTAGGACGCAGATCGGCGTTGTCGACGGCTTCGTCGATAGTGCACCGAAGGGTCAGCTTGCGGAACCATGTCGTGACCTCGAACTCGAGCGCGCAGCTGCGTGCGGCCATGCTACGACGCCGTTCATGCCCATGATCACCGTCGTCCGTCAGCGAGTGACGTGGTTGTCGCTTCTGTTCTTACCCATGTTGGGGGGCTGCAAGATCACCGGACATTGCGGCGGTGGGGACTGCGTGTGCCCGGAGGGGGCAAGTTGCGAACTCGAGTGCGACGCACCGCCCTGTCATGTCGAGTGCGTCGGACGCAATCCCGAGTGTCGAGCCGAATGCGGCAACGGAGACTGCGCGTGCGGCCCAGACAGCCACTGCGATCTCACCTGCCACAGTCCGCCATGCCACGTCCAATGTGACGAGAGCACGAACTGTTCAGCCGTCTGTGCCAATGGTGATTGCACGTGTTCGTCGGGAAGCGAGTGCGCGTTCACCTGCGATGCGGGCCCGTGCCACGTCGCGTGCGAAGGGAACCATCGTCGCTGCGACGGACAGTGTGCCAACGGCACCTGCGAATGCGGGCCATCGAGCGTTTGCAGCTTCGAGTGCCTCGACGGGAACTGCCACACCTATTGCGGCCAGGGCTCGTCGTGCCTGTTGCGTTGCGGCGAAATGGCCATAGGAGCGCAAGGCTGTCGATTCGATCAATGCGCGGCCGGAGAACCGCAATTGTGCCCGGACGGCATCACCTTGCGCTGTGGCGACGCCGTGTGCCCGCCGGGGTAGACTTCAACGGTCCTCGATGCAGTAGAGCCCGAGCCGGGTCGTACACAGCGGTGTGACGTTGTCCGTCCAGGCCCCATCGCTCCGTCGAGGCGCCCCGCACCGCCCGGACTCGGCATCGGACGTCCAATCCGAGCAGTTGGACGTCGCCAAACTGCCATCCGCGCGCGTGCCCGTCCACACTTCGTAGGAGACGACCGCCCCGTTTTCATTCAAAAGGATCGGAACCGCCAACTCGCCGTCGAGCAGATCCTCGGCGTCGACCGCAATCCGTTCCCCGTCGATGCGTTCGAGTCGTTCAGAGTCCAACTGGAGTCGATCGGCCGCGCTTTGCGATGTGGTGGACAACCAAGCCCGCCACGTACCTCCGAGACTTGCGGCCGCAGCACGTTCCGCGCAACGACGATCCCCCCCGTCGACGCCGCCGAGATTGCCCGAATAAACTTGACTCGTCGCGAACACGCGACGCGTAGCCTCCGAATTCGCAGGAGCCTCGTCCGTCGTCTCGCCGGTCGCCGAGGTCGTCGGGGCCGACTCCGTTTCCGTGCCTTCCTGCGAGGTTCCCCAAGATGCCTCCGCGATATCGCGCACACCGTTCGTCATCGACGTGTCACTTGCGAGCGAGCTCGTCGACGAGCCATCCATGCTCACACTGCTCGCACTGACCACACTCGTCGCATCTGCGGCTGCGACCGTACCGCTCTCATCGCGCGGAGTCGTGCAACCGACGACGACGTGAAACCCGAACGCCAGGATCGTATGGACCCTGGACGCGACACGGGGAGGACCGCTCATGCGCCCATGTTAGCACCCATTCAAGGTTGTTCCGGCGACTCCACGAGCGCCTTGCGGATGGATTCGATCCAATCACCGTTGCGAACGTCGAGCGCCATCATGTTCCCGCCATCGTCCCAATAGGCCCATCCGATCCCTCGGGCTTCCGCTTCGATCCTCACGACGCGAAGCCAGTTCGCACGCGACTTGTCGTCGGCATTGGCGATGACCGCGAACTCGCCGAGATAGGCTGGATGCCCCGTCTTGGCCATGTAGGCGTCCACCATCGCGAACTCCTGGTCGATCGTCGTCATTCCGCTTGGGTTTTGATCGACCGGTTTGGTGTTGTAGTCCTCGAACCATTGCGCCGCCCAGGCCTGCTCCACCACGCCGCGCGCAGGTCGAATCGGTTCAGGGGGAGGACCCGGAAACACCACGCCGCGCGTTTGGTACCAAGGTTCCATCCATGGCGCCCCCTGGTGGGTGAAAAACATCGGCTGGTACATGTGAAACGACGCCACGACGTTCGGGTCGTCGGGGAGTTCGAGCGCATCCAGATATTTTGCCGCCGACCAGAAGTAGCTATCGGCGATGATCGTTCGCGTGGGATTGGTCTTACGAATCGCCGCGATCGCTCGAATCGTGAGCTGGTTGAGCAACTCGGGTTCGAGGTTCTTGGTCGGTTCATTGAGCAATTCGAAGGCGATCGAGGGCGGTTGCTCGGCATAATGCTCGGCCAGCTGCTCCCACAGCGCCACGAAGCGGTCACCGTGAGCCTTCGGATCTTCCATCATCTCCTCGTAGTGATGCATATCGAGGATGAGACCAAGGCCAAAGCGGTGGGCCTGATCCACGGCCCAATCGATCTTCGCGAGGAACTCGGGATCGAGCGTGTACGGCGGGAACGCTTCCGCCCGCGAGCTGAAGCGCACCGGCAAGCGAACGTGGTCGAACCCCGCCTCGCGGAAGTAGCGAAAATGCGACTCGCTCGGCTCGACCCCCCACTCTCCAGTGCTCGGAGCTTCGAAACCATTGCCGAGATTCATTCCACGCTGGAACATGGGCGTCAGCGCTTCGGCCCGCGGTTTATCGGGAAACACGAGCGCATGAGGTTGCGGAGCCGGGCCGCAGCCCACCAGACCCGAACCCACCAGACCCGAACCCACCACGGTGAATACCGCCCAGGCCCCTACGATTCGAACGGAAGACATCACGACGCCCACGGCGGCGAGTCTACCAACTCGGCGCGTCCAGCCCAACGATGGACTCCGACCCCGCGTCGGTCGTCCCGTCGCGTGTGCCCATCTCATCGGTTTCATTCGATGCAACGTTCCCTGCAGTGTCGGTATTCGTGCCAAGCGACGATGCGTCGTGGCCCCCAGCGACCAGATCAGGGTTGAAACACCCAGCGACGACAACGAGTAAGGACGGAGCAAAGATCAGCGAACGCACGCGACGCGAGTAGGATGGATCCGTTCGGGGTTCGCCATTTGCTGGCGTACTGCTCTACCGCTCGAAGAGCCAGGGTCTCCATGAACACGCTCGACGGTACTTATCTCACATCCGGCCTTACGGCCGGGTTCCTGAGCCCCTGGGGTTTCCCGATCGAGGTTCCGGGCCGGGTTGCGAACCCTTTGGGGTTCTCGGATCGACGCCGGCGGTCGGTCGGGAACACCTTCGGGCTTCCCGAAACGACGTCGGCGGTCGGTCGGGGACACCTTCGGGCTTCCCGAAACGACGTTGACGGTCGGTTGGGGACACTCTGGGGGTTCCGAAACGACGTCGACGGTCGGTCGGGGACACTCTGGGGGTTCCCGGATCGACGTCGACGGTCGTTTTGGAACCCTAAGGGTCCCGGCGCGGCGGACGGATGGCATGACGGGCACGTCGGAGTCGGTTGCGCTTGCTCATCGCACGACTCCTGTCAGAGCAGGGCAATGGCGATCTCGTGGAAGTAGCGCTGCTGGAATCGCCCGTGCATTGGCAAGTTCGGAAGACGTCGAAGTTTGCGGCGACGCGCGTTCCGTCGACCATGACGTAGGGGTCTGCACTCGCCGGAATGCGTGTCCCCGCCGACAAGCGCATATCGGAGAGCCACGCCGTCCAATCGCCACGGAGCCCTGCGGCTTCGGCCATCTGCTTGCAATACTGATCGGCACCGGTCAATCCTCCGAAGTTTCCATCGAAAAGTAGGCTCGACACGAACACTCCGCGCGCGCAGATGCCTTCGCGATCACAAAAACCCCGTGTCGCACTCTGGACATTGAATCGTCCGAACACCCGAACATCGAGACGATCGATATTCGAGGCACACGCAACGATATCCTCGCATTAGGATTGAGCGATATCTTGGCACTCTCCGAAACGCGTACGTTGACCATCTTGGGAGACGCTGGCGACGCGGTCGTCGCAGATCTTTCCAGCGATTTCGTCCGCTCCACCAGCCTAAACTTCGAGATATTCACAAGCGAGTTCGCAAACGTAACCCTCCGAGTAGAGGCAGGTTTGGACGTTTCGCGGATTATCATTCAATAAGCATCCTGGGGAACTACGACGATGATCGGTTTTGTGAGCGTCCCCAGATCTGAAGCATGAAAGGCCGACTTCACTGTCGGCCACGATTCACCGATCTACGACGGGTGTACCCTAGAACCGAGGTCCTAGAGCGCAGATGGCTCATCCGTCAAAGAGACCTGCGATCACTCGGGTGCGCCACCCTCGATCCAGTTCCGGACAAGTTCGACCTCATCTGGTGTGAGGTCCGGGTACGTGACTGGGTTTCCTGCCGGCATCAGAGCGCCGTCAATGTCCCCCATTCCACTAACCTTCCGAAATACGTAGCTTCCGTCGGCATCACCGGGAACCACGTATGGGATCGCAGCACCAGCCGGATTTCCCGAGTCTTGGTTAATCCACTCGTCATACGCAGATTCGGCATCGTCGAATGCGAGACCCCCGGCGCCGCCACCATCGTGACAATCGACGCACCGAGCAAAGACTATGGGGAACAGCTCGGTCAAGGTCATCGCCTCGACCCCTCCGGTCGTCCCACCTTCGCCGGTTCCCGTCCCCGTGCCTTCTCCCTCCCCGGTACCAGAGCTATCAGAGTCGCCGCCCGAGCTGTCGCTGTCCTCCCCCTCACCGGTAGTGCCTTCCTCGGGTCCCCCACTGTCCGTTCCCGTATCGGCCCCTGGCCCTCCGTCGGTTTCCGTCCCTCCGTCGGTTTCCTGCGGATCGCCGGAGGTGGTGCCGTTCATGTCGCCGGAGGTACTGCCCGGCGTCTCGTCGGCATCGTCACCGCAAGCTGCAAGCCCAAGCGCAAACATCAAAACCACACTGCTGCCAATTCTAGTCGTCATAGTGTTCCTCGCTTCACGTCGCCGGCGGTCTCTCGAGGCCCGCTCCGCTCGCGGTCCCATGCTCGAGGTTCCGATCCCGGACGCTCCGAACTCTAAATGCGGCGCGTTTTTTCACCAAGGAACGTTTGAAACTTTCTGGTCTCACATGTTCACCGGATTGCAACAACCGGTGGTGGACGAAGGACAGTCGCGCGAATCTCTCTCCGAACGAGATGTCCTACACGAGCGAATGCCCGGCGGATTACCGGCAGGACGGATCCCCTGGACCCGTGGAAGGGAAGTCGCCGAAACAGGACGGCCCGGAGCCCCCGACACTCGGGTGCAGCTCCAGGCCTCTTCGGACGTTCGCCCGACGTCGAAAACTAGGCTTTGGTTTTGCCGTTCTCGATGACCTTGTCGTAGACCTTGTCGGCTGGCGTCCCGGCGGCAAGGAGCTTGTCGGCCTTCTTCATTTCCTCGTCGATGAGGGCCTTGAACGCGTCGAAGGGTTGTGCGCCCGACAAGAAGCGGCCGTTCACGAAGAACGCGGGAGTTCCACGGGCGCCAAGGGTCGAGCCCTCTTTCTGCTGCTCCTCGATCTTTTTCTTGATCGCCGGGTCCTCGAGGTCCTTCTTGAACTTCTCGACGTCGAGCTTGAGCTCGCCTGCCCACTTGGCAAAGTTCTCGTCGGTCAGATCTCGAGCGTTCTCGAACAGGAGATCGTGCATCTCCCAGAACTTGCCTTGTCGTCCCGCGGCTTCAGCTGCTTGAGCGGCCGGCAGGGCTCGGTTGTGCATCGGCAGGGGGTTGTGCTTGAAGGCAACCCGGACTTGCTCGCCGTATTCCTTCTCGATCTGCTCCATCGTGGGGTTCACGCGCTTGCAGTAGGGGCACTGAAAATCCGACCATGTGATGATCGTGACCTTTGCGGTCGCGGGGCCTTTGAAGTAAGCATCAGCGAGGGGGACCTTGTAGGTCGACGCGGGATCAGGCTGGCCGGGTCGCGGCCCCTGATTAGCGCCGGGTTTTCCACCACCGCCCTTGGCAACTTGCTCTTCGAGCTTGCCGAGTTTGGCCAGGATCTCTTTTTGCTGATCGTTAATCTGGGTGAGGGTCTCTTGGACCTTCGCCATGGACTGGGGGTTCTGGCAAGCCGGCAGCAAGACCAAAGCTGCGGCGCCGAGCAACCCACTCATGGAGTACCAACGGTTTCGATGCATCTCTTCTCCTTGAACCCCCTCAACGGGGGGAAGGGCCGCGACGTATCGGACTCATGGTGAAGACGATCATCAGCGTCATCCGCGCGCGAAGCCCGATGTACCGCACAACTTGCGCTGGGGTTCCTGTGCAACGAGCCCTTCGCGGCGAGTGGCCTCAACGTCCTAGCAACAGGTTCACCCGAACGCCCGCGATGGGCGTCGAAAGTCGAGGCCATCAGCACCGAGACCTTCCGCGACGCGGGCGTCAAACACACTGCCCTCGTCGCCGGAGACGTTCGGCACGTCTTTGCGATCGACGTGGAACGACAACCCAACGGAGGCCAGATCGAATGCAGCTTTGTGGTCCTGGCCGCTCGTGCCATTCCGATCATTGCACGAAAGGCTTTTCCCTATATCGATACGACAGGATTGGAAGCGTCGGTTGAATGGTTGGGCCGGACCATAGGCACGTTCTATCGCGAGAGTCTCCCGCAAGCGTGGAGTCGAGCCGCCATTCGTAGGTATGGACGCGAGCGACCTCGGCACGCTGTTCGATCGAGGTTCGAACGCGAGTGCGGTGTCCCATGACAGCGCGACCCGTTTCGATGCGCCACGACATGTCGGGCCACGATGCTCGGGGTGCGACTGATCGCCCACCGAACATCGGATGAGAAGACCAACGGGACCGCGATCCCGTCGACCCCGTCGAGGATCGGATAGCCCTGCGTGGGCCGTCCGTTCTTGAACCCTCCGGATCGAGGCCGGACGACCCACGCTTGTGTGCTGATTTGCTACGGACTCGCGCACGCACCGAGTGCATGGACCCATTCGATGCCGTTCGATCGTTAGGGTGTTCTCGATCGGAAGGGCAAGTTTCTCCACGTATCGGCGATGAGCTCGCTGTCATGGTTAGGGAACTTACTTTGAAAGCGCGGACGTCGAGACAGCACGCGAGTCCCTTGCAATCGAACGACTGGAATCATCCGTGGAACGGATCGGACGCTTCGGCCCAAACGTTGGGGCGTGAGCACCACCAAATCGTTCCGAGCCTCCAATGGCGGCTTGAACTTGCGATGAACGACCGCTGCTATCCATTGCGACGGACGCAGTCGTAGGCATCTGGACCATGCCCAACCACGGGACGCTCGAACGGAGCGATTCGCAGGTGCGTAGTATCGAGGGAATTCACGCGAATGGCTTCAGCGATGCGAAGACATGGTCTCGCGAGGCTGACCCACGCGTCGATGTTTCGGTGGTTTCGCCCCAAACCAGCCTCGGTTGGGCGGGTGGAACATTCCCCCGGAACGACGTCCGAATCGTTGTCCCGGGTGGTGACGTGGTCCCGACAAACACCCCTTTGATTTTTCCGAGTATCGGCGAGATGCCAATCACTTCTCGTCGATCCGCAATTGACACCAACGCTTGATCCAACGGGCCCCAACATTATTGCAGTTTAGAGCATCGGCCCTCTCGTTAACTGCGGGATAGACCGCTTTCGGGTCGCTCCGCATCCCGCCCCCACTCAGGACACATCTAAATGTCAACACAGTCTGCGGTTAGAGCATCTCTCGCGAACGACATTGCAACCACCATCTCCCCTCCACGCGTCACGGAACGAAAGCTAACCCTCGTGTGGCCGCCCGCGGAACCCGCCCATGCCTCCGCTCAAGCCGTAGCGACGACGCTTGCACCCGCGATATCAGAAGACGCGATCGTCGGTGTCAGTGCAACGAAGCGGATGCTCGACCTTGGCTTATTGCTTCTTTCGATTCCACTGATCCTCCCCATTCTCGCTGTCATTGCAATCGCCGTCCGCCTCAGCTCACCCGGGCCGGTGCTGTTCAAGCAACGACGCATCGGCCGAGGCGGGACCATGTTCGACATGCTCAAGTTTCGCTCGATGGTACCCAACGCTCAAGAAGCGCTGGACGCCTACTTACTGTCCAACGCCGAAGCCCGCAAAGAATGGGAAGAGACCCGAAAACTGAAGAACGATCCGCGAATCACGGGCGTGGGTCGATTCATTCGACGTACGAGCCTCGACGAGCTTCCTCAGCTTTGGAACGTTTTCAAAGGTGATATGAGCCTCGTTGGTCCTCGCCCGATCGTCAACGACGAAGCCCCGCGATACCGTTCGAGCTTTCGCTACTATCTCGCGGCGCGCCCTGGCTGCACTGGACTTTGGCAGGTCTCGGGTCGCAACGATACCACCTACGACGAACGCGTCCGCTTGGACACTCGCTATGTGTCCGAGTGGTCCATGTGGCTCGATCTCCATATCATCTTCCGTACGTTCGGCGTGCTCTTCCGAGGCCGCGGAGCGTACTAGTCGATAAGGGGCCTTTCGCAAAGGCCCCTCGCTTCGGCAGCCAAGCCGCCTTCGCACACCCCAAACGCTCGCCTAGCGGCTCGGGGGGGAGGCTTGAACGCGCTCTCGGGGAGGTTCCTCGCAACGGCCCCTCGCTTCGGCAGCCAAGCTGCTTTCCCACACCCCAAACGCTCGCCTAGCGGCTCGGGGGGGAGGCTTGAACGGGGCTCTCCGGGGAGGTTCCTACGCAAAGGCCTTTCGCTTCGGCAGCCAGGCTGCCTCCCACACCCCAGACGCTCGCCTAGCGGCTCGGGGGGGAGGCTTGAACGGGCTCTCGGGGAGGTTCCTCGCAAGGGCCCTTGCTTCGGCAGCCAAGCTGCCTACGGCAGCATCGGTAGGTGGCCCGGGGGCTCGCGAGGCGCAGCTTCGCGGGCCTTCGTCGTTTCATCGATGCGACGCATCGTGAAGTCGACGAGGCGAGATCGAGGTTGGTTACGGTGTCACAAACGGGTGCGACTTCCACCGAGTGGATTCGCGGTTCGCGTGACCTTACCTACACGCCGAACTCGTCGGTCCGGTCGATCCGCACGAACGTGGGCCAACGAGGGGCGATCGCGGGTCCGTTCCCGCACGACCCGGCCTCGAATCGGCGCGCCGGAGGCTCGTGCGGGCGCGCAACGAAGCCTGCCCTCGCGCACAGCACAGAAGTTAGGACTGCAGCCGTTCGCCGTGCCGTCGATGGGGAACGCCGGAAGCCTCCGGATACCGCGACGCTCATGCTGAACCCCCCCGAACTCAAGGTCACGGCGATCGCCTTCATGTTCGTGGTGGGATGTGGACACGAACATCCAACCCAAGGTGATGACCGCAACCGTAACGAAAGCGCCGACGATGCCTCGCCGTTGGACACGGAGGTCGAGGATTCGGTGGCTCCGTATTCGGGGATCGAGCGCCATCTCATACGGGTCGCCATGGCATTGCGAGGTCAACGACCTTCGCCCGAGGACTTGGCGTCGGTCGAACAGGACGAGGACGCGCTCCCCGATATCGTCGATGCCTACCTAGATACTCCGGAGTTCGGTGCGACGATCCGCGATCTCCACAATGATGCCCTGCTCGCGCAATCGGACTTTTTCATCTACCCAGCGGGGTTTCCACGCCTACCCCCGCTCGACGATGCCGATCACTACGCCATGAACATCGCGGTGATGGAAGCCCCACTGCGACTCATCGAATACGTGGTGATGAACGATCGGCCGTATAGCGAAATCGTCACTGCCGATTACACGGTCGCCGACCATCACGTCGCGGCGATTTGGGGGCTGTCCGAGGTTTCTGCGGCGGATGGCTGGGTCGTGACGCAATGGGAAGACGGACGTTCGACGGCCGGGATCCTGTCGGATTCGTGGCTGTACCAGCGGCACCGTAGCACCGCATCGAATGCGAATCGTGGGCGCGCCAATGCACTGTCGTCCGCGTTGTTGTGTCATGACTTTCTCGATCGCGAGGTCGAGATCGATGCCACGGTCGACCTGTCGGACCCGAACGTCGTTCGGAATGCGGTCGAACAAAATGCTGCCTGTGCGGCATGCCACCAGGCGCTCGACCCCCTCGCAGGATTTTTTGGCGATTTTGTCGGCGTATTCGTCCCCGCTGAGCTCCCCGCCAACGGCGTAGAGTCGTATCCCTACTCCAACTTCGTTCCAGGCTATTTTCCCGAGCGTTTCGGCGTCCAGCTCGAGGATCCGGCGTATTTCGGCCAGCACGGGGAAACCCTCGCCGATCTCGGGACCTTCATGGCGGCCGATCCTCGTTTTTCGCTGTGTGCGGCGCGTCGATTCTATGCCTATTTTCATCAAGTCGACCTCGACGACGTTCCGCTCGAGCGCGCCAGCGAGCTGCAGCAGGTCTTCATCGACAGCGGCATGAGTGCCAAGGCCATCACCCGAGCGATCATGCTCTCGGATGAATTTCGCGCTCCGATCGATGACGACCCGACCGCCCCCTTGCTCAAGGCTCGGCCGACGCAGCTCGGCCACTTGATCGAAAATCTGACCGGTTTTCGTTGGACCACGCGCCTCATCGCCGCGTCCGAAAGCCTCGATACCGGCGACGTCGATCTCATGGCCGACAGCTTCATCGGCTACCGCGTGCTCGCGGGTGGAATCGACTCGACGTTCGTCACTCAGCCGACCTACCGCGCGAGCGCGACGGACAACCTGGTCCTTCGTGGCCTCGCATTGCGGGCCGCTTCGGTCGTGGTCCGCGAGGACCTCGCGGCCGAACCGAATGCTCGCCGATTGCTTCACCGGATCGATCGGAACACGACCGAAGAATCGGCGATCCGGGAGCAGCTCGTGCTCCTGCACGAACGCCTACTCGCCGAACGCGTGAGTTCGGACAGTGATTCGATCGACGAGAGCTACACACTGTTCACCACCGCCTTCGAACACGGGGACGGTCCAGAACGCGCATGGAAGGTCGTGCTGTCGGCCATGCTGCAAGACCTCCGAGTCGCACACTACTAGACCTCGAGACGAGGCTCGCCGAAACGAGAGAGATGTCCATCGCTACGATCTCATCGCCATCCCGCCGCCGTTTCCTGCTCGGAAGCGCGGCGACCCTCGGGTCGGCCGTCGTCGCGGCTCCCCGCCCCGTGCAAGCGTCGAGGCGGCCCGCCCGAAACCTCATCGTAGTCATGGCGTCGGGTGGCTGGGACACAATGTATGCACTGGATCCCAAACCCGATGGGACCACGCTCGCTCGACCGGATGGAGACCTGCGCTACTTCGGCAACATCCCGTTGTGGACCCACGAGAGTCGCCCTGCGGTGACCCGATTTTTCGAGGCCTATAGCGATCTTTGCGCGGTCGTGAACGGGATCCACACGCAGTCGATCAGCCACGCCGATTGCACGACACGGCTGCTCACCGGCACGCCCTCGGACGCCAACCCTGACCTCGGTGCCATCGCGGCTTTCGAACTCGGACGCGATCTCGCCGCCCCCTATCTCGTCCTCGGCCAAACCTCGTATGCAGGCCCGTACGCGTCACTCTCCGCGCGTGTGGGCCCGGTGAACCAGATCATTACGCTGCTCGACCCCTCGTTTGGCTATCCATCGACGCACGGACCCGCATTCACACCCGATGACCTCGAAGACCAATTGATTCGCCAGTTCATCCACGGTCGCGTCGCTCGCGAACGAGTTCGCTTCCAAGGTGCGACGTCCAATCTCGACCGTGCGAACGAGTTTGCGGACTCGGTCGAGCGCGCCGATCGCCTCAAAGGGCTCGCGGACTTTGGCGACTTTGGCTACGTTCGCGACCTGCCCACGCAAGCCGCGTTGGCCCTCGATGCCATCGAGCAGGACGTCTCGTGGGCGGCTCAGATCGAGCTCGGTGGCTGGGATACGCACTACGACAATTCGGGGCAAACCAACCGCTACGAGGCCTTTTTCACGGGACTGCGGGCCCTCATCGATGACCTCTTGCGTCGGCCGGGTCGGCGGGGGAGCCAGACGATGTTCGACGAGACGATCGTCGCGGTCGTCAGCGAGATGGGTCGCACGCCTCGACTCAACGGATCCGGAGGCAAGGACCATTGGCCCGTGACGAGCGCGCTCGTGCTCGGTGGCGGGGTTGCGGGAGGCCGGACCTATGGCAAGACCGACACGGCGCTGCAAGCCGTCCCCATCGATCTCGCGACCGGCGACGAGCGATCGGACGGTGAGCAGCTGCAGAGCCACAGCTTCGTCGCAGGGATCTTGGAACTGTGCGGGATCGACTCTGGGGTTCACCTACCCCATGCGGAGCCTCTGCGTGCATTCGCGGCCTGAGTATCTCGTCCTCTCGATGCTCGCGTGCACATGGCCCGCGTGCACGGAGCCGAGCTCGTTCGAGGAGCCTTCACCCGAAGGCACCGACGGCTCGGGTGGAGACGAGCCCGCATGGGAAGAGAGCAGCAGTACCGACGACGAACTCGGCGCGCTGTGGCTGGGCCCACGCCCGATCGATGGAGGCTTCGACACGGGTCCGTGGCCTTCGTTGGCCGAACGACCCTGCCCGAACGACTCCTTTCTCTCGTGGGAAAATTTCGGCGGGCCGTTCATGCTCGACTACTGCACGGGCTGTCATGGCTCGGGGCTCGAGCTCGAAGACCGCCAAGGCGCCACGTTGGGCCTCGACTTCAACGATGTCGGAGCCGTTCGAGCCCATGCCGAGCGGATCTGGATACGATCGGCCGATCAGAACGCGAGCATGCCCCCGTTCGCGCCTCCCGAACGCGACCTTCGCTGGTGGCTCGGGGAATGGCTCGCTTGCGGAGCTCCGACGGAAGCAGATCTCGAGTAGGCCTCTCGCTACCGTAGCAAAGCTACCTTCGCACATCCCAAACGCTCGCCTGCCGGCTCGTTTGGGCTCGATCCGGAAACCGGACGGAGGCTACTCCGGTGTGCAGGTCGAACGATACGGGTCGGTAAACACGCTCGACCACTCGTCGGGAGTGAGATCACGCCCAACGCGACGACACGCGATGTCGCTCAAACCCCGCCGATGCAGCGGCCAGACCCGAGCCGACCCATCATAGCTCGCCGAGACGACGGTTTGACCATCGGCACTCACATCGAAGGCCGAAACGAGAGCACTGTGTCCATCCAACACGAGGGCGCGGTCGGAGATCGATCTCGGATCGTCGCTCGACACGATCGGCCACGCCCGTAACGTGTGATCGTACGAGCCGCTGAAGAGAACCTTGCCGTCGGCAGAGAACGCAAGCGATGCGACGCGTTCAGTGTGTCCCGCCAGCACCTGAGAGTTGTCTCCGGGATAGGGCGTGCTGAGATCCCAAAGTCGGATGGTCTTGTCGCGGCTCCCCGTGGCCAACCATCGGCCATCGGCACTGAACGCCACCGAGTCGACGGCTTCTTGATGGAGGCGCAGACGCGTCGAGCTGCCGTCGACGAGATTCCACAACACGAGCAGCGGATCCGCACTCGCCGAGATCGCCCAGCGGCCGTCCGGCCCGATCCCCACCGTCAGGATATCGAGCTCGTGCAATCCACTTCCGCTCGGGTCGGCGAGCGTCCGTCCGGTCGCGGCGATGTCGTCCACTCGAAGGTCCCAGAGGCGCAACGTCGAGAGCGATCCAGTCAGGAGTCGTTCCCCGTTCCGATCGATCGCCATCGCGGTCACCTCGTTGGCGTGTTCGAGCACATTCACGCCTTCGTTGGGCGTCTGGGTCATTCGCCACACCCGCGCGGTGTGATCGGCAGAGATCGAGATCAGCGCACGACCGTCCGGGACGAATGCGACCTGGTTGACCGCTCGCTTGTGGCCCGTCAGCGCGATGTTGCCTTGGCCGGGATCGGAGGTTCCGAGCGCCCAAAGCAAGATCGCACCGTCCTCGCCGGCCGTCGCCGCGTAGCGCCCGTCTCGATCGACGGCAACGCCCCGCACCCTCCCCTTGTGGCCCTTCAGCACCCCGACTTGCCCGACCGTCCCGGGACGGACGAGATCCCACACCCGTGCGGTTCCGTCGGCACTCGCGGTGACCATCCGGGTGCCGACGACGTTGATCGCGATGTCCACGACCGGTGCATGGTGACCGCGAGCCACTCGCGAGACACTGCTCGGGCCTCGTTCTTGATGATCCCAGAGGCGGACCGAGCCATCGGATCCACCGGTCAGGAGCCAGCGACCATCGGGCGAAGGAGCGGCCACCGTCACCGGGACGCCATGGCCCTCGAGGACGACACTGTCCTGTTCGCGCTCGTAGTGATCGAGATTCAACGTGCGCGCGGTGCCATCTCGACTTGCGCTATACGCAATGCGAGGGGGCCCAGGGACCTCACCCTCACGATGAACCACGTTCGGCCCGCTCGTCGCGAGGGCGAGGACGTCGTCTTCGTGGAGCGCGAACGTGACGGCGTTGAGCTCCGGGTCCTTCGCCCGAAGGTTCCACACCATGATGCGGGGACCCTCGCCGGCCGAGAGGCCGAGTGTGCCGTCCGGGGTGATTTCGACCTGTGTGACCCGCCCCGCGTGGCCTTGCAAGATGCGGTGATCGACCGCGGGGATCCGTCGACTCGGATCCCAAAGCCGCGCCGTGTGATCGTCGCTTCCGGTCATCACCCAGCGATGATCGGCCGCGATCGCGACGTCGAGAACCGCTCCCTCATGTCCATCCAGGCGGGTGCGACGTCCGGCTTCGCCACCGACCACGTTCCACACGGAGGCCACACCATCCTCACCGCCGCTCGCCACATAGGAACCGTCCGGTGTGATGTCCACCGCTCGCACGGGACCGCTATGCCCCTCGCGAACGCGGCGACCGACGGGGGGGTCGACGACGACGGACCAGATCGTCACGAATCCATCCTGCCCGCCGCTGACGAGCCAGCGTCCATCGGCACTCAATCGCATCGCGGTCACGCTCGCGCCCGAGGCCTGAATGGCCAGCGCGGTCGTGTTCGGATGGTCGTCGCGGAGGTTCCAGCGAACGAGGGTTCCGTCGCGAGCCGCCGTGAACAACCAGCTCGAATCCGGGGTGACGGCGATCCGGGTCAAGGCATCGCCATGCCGTCGGAGGGCACTCGATCGAAGGACCCCGGCCTGGTTCATGTCCCACAGACGCGCGCTCTGATCTTGGCTCGCCGTGATCGCGTAGCGGCCGTTCGGCGACATCGCGACGTCGGTGATCGTCGCGTCGTGTCCACGCAGCGGAACGCCGCGGAGTTTTGCTACGCCTCGACGCAAGATCGACTCCGCCGCCTCGGAGGACGAACGTTCGGGAAGCCGCCGCAACGCCTCGACCGCGAGCAAGGTCGCTACCTCGGGTTGTTTGTCGAGGATGGCGGCCGCATGAGCCACTGCCGTGGCCGCAACCGCGACGGAATCGACCGGAGGCCGCTCGAGTTCGACGGCGACACCCAGATCGGGCGGCTTGATGGGCTCGAGGGTGACCGCGACCGGCCGCGGATCGGTAGCCCACAACTTCACGCCCACCACCGCAATGCCCCCGATGGCTGCGCTCGTGAGAATGACGTTTCGGGCGGTCCGCATCTGTGCCGCGCGAACGCTCGCCGACAGGAACGCGCGGTGCTCTGGCCGAGGAGCAGGATCTTTACCTCGGCTGCTCGCGAGCCAGGCGCGAGCATGTTTGAGCTTCTCCCCGCGCAGCAAATGCTTTCGGTCTTGGTCACTCGTGCGCCACGCTCGGGCGAGCACGTCGATCTTCTCCCACTCCCGTGCCCAACCTGCGTCGCCCGGACCCGCACCCGCTTGCAGTCCCGCTCCTCCCCCGGTCGACCCGGGAGGCTTTGGGTTCCCCATCGTCGCGGACGGCCCCGACCCGGTGCTCTTTGGCCCTGCCGAGGGGCCCATCCCGGGACTTCCGGTCGCCAACAGACCAGGCCCGGTGTTTCCCCCCGCGATAGAACCAGGCCCGGGTGCCCCGACGACAGGTGTTGGTCCAGCGCTCTGGTGCCGGCCCGCGTGAGGCCCCGTCAGCCCCGGAGGGGCGTGAGGCCCCGTGGCGATCACCGGTTGAACCCCTGGTTGGGTCGTGGGCAGTGGACCCGCTGGGATGGCACCGGATGGCACGCGCCCTCCGACGACCGGCGCAACCCGAGGATCGGCGTCTTCGAGTACACGGAGCCCGTACATCGCGACGCCGATGTCCTCGCCCAACGCCACCCAGCGCGAACCGACGACGCGTTGACCGTTGACGAACGTCCCGTTGGTCGAACCCAGATCTTCGATCTGAATGCCGCCTCCGACTCGAACCAGCCGGCAATGTCGGCCGGATACGCCCTTGCCCGTCAAACACAGGTCGTTGTCGGGCGCTCGTCCGATCGTGACCTGGTCGAGGTTGAACGTCATGAGGCGAGGCGAACCCCCCTCTTCGCGAAGCGAAATCCTAATCATCCAAGGGCAAACCGTTTTTAGCCTTTGCTACGCCAGGAAGCCAACCTGGCGATCTCGGCCACCGTCGATCGATCGCGCACTTCACGCAGAACCGTCTGTCTTTGACAGGGCCACCACCCTTGAAGTAGGTCATTCGCGACGGATGGGCGGCACCAACACTGTGAGCGACTTCATGATGCGTATGGGCAACCGAGCGCTCGGGTCGGTGCTCGCGATCCTCGGACTCACGCTCCTGCCGAGCTGCGCCAAGCGCATCGACTTCACCCCGGAAGAGTTGGAGCGGGTCCAGACGAAGGCAGGCGTCGATCCCTTGCGGGTTTACGTGAGTCAGAAGGTCATCGCCCAATACACGTCCCGTGTCAAAGACGAGTCGTTCAACGTCAATCGCGACATTCGTGAGGCGTCCCGACAGGACCGTCGCAAGGTCGAGACCACGCGAAACACCATGGGGCTCATCCTCGAAGTCGCGGAGTTGAACGGCCAACCACTGCTTTGGGTCACGTTCAGCCCAAGGTGCAAACTGCCGGAATGTGCCTACGGGTTCGTGCAGACCGAGGACAAAAAGTATCGTTTGGTCTCGATCCCCGAACTTCCGACGTATGGCAAACCGACCGCCTACCGCGGGATGACCTGCGAGAGCCGGAAGCTGAGCCGTGGCAAGCTCGCGTCGCTGGCCGAAGCCAACGAGGTCTACGTGCTCAAGCGATCGAACGGCAAGCTCCAGACCATCGACCTCCAGGTCAAGAAGCTCGTCGAGCGCGGCGGTCGAACGACCCGCGAACGCAACGTCGGCATCGAGTAGCCCACGAGCCCCAAATCGGGGAGTCCCGCCCACGGGTCCGAAGGCAGGCAACGACCCGGTCGCCCAACGAAGCAACCCGTCCCCCAGCAAAGCGACCCGTCCCCCAGCAAAGCGACCCGTCCCCCAGCAAAGCGACCCGTCCCAGCAAAGCGACTCGAGCCGCTAGGCGAGTGTTGGGGGTGTGCGGAGGCAGCTTTGCTGCCGTAGCGAGGGGCCTTTCCAACATTTTCCCCGAATGCCCCTCCGAGCCCACCAACGAGCCGTTAGGCGAGCGTTGGGGGTGTGCGGAGGCAGCTTTGCTGCCGTAGCGAGGGGCCTTTCCAACATTTTCCCCGAATGCCCCTCCGAGCCCACCAACGAGCCGTTAGGCGAGCGTTTGGGGTGTGCGGAGGCAGCTTTGCTGCCGTAGCGAGGGGCCTTTGCGAAAGGCCCCTCGAAGACTGGACTACTCACCGTCGATGCGCACGGAGCCGAATTCGTTCAACATCCGCTCCCACAGGCCAGGTTTGGTGACGACCCCGTTGGCGACCAACTGGAGGGGCCGCTGAATGTTCGCTTCGCGAAAGACCTTGGCCGGGGCTTGTGGCTGAGCCGGATCGGAATCCTCGATCTTGACCTGCTCGGTGACCAACGCTTGCCCGCTCGTAAAATCGATCGACGTGGCCATTTCGAATTTCCGCAGCAGGCCGTTTTCGAGCTTCACCGTCTGCTCGCGGTGCATGCTGAACTGCGCAGGACCGAGACAAGCACCATCTTCGGCGACGAGAGGGGTCTCGACGAACGTGTCACCGACGAGCGGCAAGAGACGGGTCACGCGTTCGCACCGGCGAGGATCGTCGGGGTCGCATACCCGACTCTCGACGACGAGTACCTTGCCGGCCCCCATCGGCTCGAGTCGCATGGCGGCCTTGTTGGCGTACGCTCGCAACGTCCCGATCGCTCGCACGATCACGCCCTGGGCCGACCACTCGACGACCGCAATGGGTCCGCTCGCTTCACCATCATCGTAGTGATGCGTCTGAACCCAGGCGAGTTGGCGTCCATCGGGCGATGGTGCAATGAGCAGATCCTCGTCGGTCAGTGCCCGCGGAGGTAGTTCGGTGACCCGTCCGGGAGGAGCGAGACAGCGGGCGATCTGCTCGTCCGCGACGGTCGTCTGCACGGGTCGTCCGCTGCAATCCTTCACGGGACGCGTCACCAGCGAGGTTTCCCGGTTGTAGTTGCTCAGCAACAAGAGGAACCACACCGGCGACGGAATCTGCCCGGACGCGACTTCTTGGGCTTCGGCTCCAACCACTTCGGACTTGCAGATCGGCAGCTCGGTGCTGGCGGGTGGCCGGCACCCGAGGAGGGTCCCCGTGAGAGTGAAGACCAGACTTCGGGCAAAACGAAACCGGGATGTCACGGCGCGAGAGTGTAGCAGCGATCGGGTTCGAACTCGCCCGCTGCCCGGTCTCCGACTACCCGCGACGCCGCCCGCCATCGCCCCCCACTTCGGCGTAGGCACGAGCGAACTCCTGACCGAACACGACCGCCATGATGCTCTTGTCCTCGCCTGCGATCTCCGCGTGCCGCTCCGTGTAGCGCTTCCACAACGCGGCGGCTCGCGTCGGCCATCCTGCGGTGACGCCACGTTCGACCTCCTCCGGTGCCAGCCGGGCAAGCAGGCCACGAACCCCCTCCATGAGACCGTTGACCAGCGCAACTTGGTGGATCATCAAGTCCGCATACGCGCCGACGAGCTCTTGAGTTCGACGGGGTCCGCCGTGTCTCCAGTCGAGGAGATAGCTGAGGATCTTTTCTGGGGTCCCCGCTGCATGCAACGCGGTGAACTCTTTGATCGTCCGAACCCCAACCTCTTTGCCGAACTGTTCTTGGCCGTTTTGCAGCTCGATGAACGCCTTGGCGCTCGCACGCAAGACGTCCTCGACACAAGACAGGAAGCCACGAGCTTCCTGTTCGTTGGTGGGGGGATCATCCTCGGGGCAAAGCGATCGCGCGAGGCCTCGAATCGCCGCCAGATCCCCCCCACTTCCGGTGCTCGCGGCAGCGGCCGGCAATTCGAAGGCCGCGCCCAATTTCGCGGCGAGTGCTTTGAACTCGGGTTCGCGCGCGAGCTCGGGGAACTCTCGCATGAGGATCGATACGGCGAACGGACGGAGTGCCGGTTGCACGACTTCGAGCGACTTGGCGATGTCCGCCTGCAGCTGTGTCCAGCCTTGCCGAAAGACCTGGTGGAGGGGTCGCAGACGATGGACGAGTTGATGCACGTCCGACATCTCGACATGTGCCGTGCTGCCACTGACCGCATGACTTCCGACCGCCGGAGGCGATGCGTCTCCACGCAAACGAGCCGACAAACCAATAGGGTCGGGCTGACCGCGAGGGGCGGGCCCTGGCTGGCTCGCTTGACCCGGCATTCCGTGGCCATGGGTCGGCCCCGCCTGAGCGTGCATCCCTTGTGGGTGCGCCCCCGGAGGCGGTGACGATCCGCCCGTGTGATTGGGTGGAGCGGCCTGCGACGGAACCTGATACGTGGGGGCATGAGCCGGTCCGCCCCCCAAGGACGGCCCCACGCTCAGCCCCGGTGGGCCGTGAGGCCCACTCAACCCCGAGGGGCTCGGAGGCCCACTCAGCCCCGAAGGACCGTGAGGCCCACTCAGCCCCGAGGGGGTGTGAAGGGAGCCTCGAGGAAACCCAGGCTGTGCCGGAATCGGGGGCGGTGGAACTGGAAAATCGCCGGTGGGTGGGCGAGGTGCCGACCAATCGTTGGGCGTCGGGGGTCGCCGATGGGACTCCTCCGCGAGCGCCCGGATCTGCAGCTCGAGCTTCCCGATCGTGACGGAGACGAGCGGTTCGATCGGCACGGACTCGCCCGGCTGTACGCGACGACCGTTGAACAGAGTGCCGTTCGTCGAACCCAAATCATGGAACGTGGCTTCCCTGCCGTCGAACCGGACCACCGCGTGCCAGCCCGACACGAACCCGAACGGCAAGGTCAGGTCGTTGAGAGGGTTCCGTCCGATTCGGACCGGCGAGGCATTGAACGAGTACTGACTGGTCGTGCCCGCTTCCGAGTCAAACACTTGAATGACGACCGTAGCCATGGCTCACGACCATCGAGTCCGGACGACGGAACTCGTCCCCACCAGCGTAACACGGGGTCGAGGCGGCATCACTCAACCGGCGGAACTGGCGCAGATAGAGTGGATGAGCCCGGGGACTCGTCCGAAAAACGGAATGCCCAACCGCCGTGGGCATCGAGGCCGATCGAGAGGTGGGCCGGTACCCCCCCGTTCGCGAGCTGCTCCAGAATGGCTTTTGCGAGATTGGGCATCAACGAGCCTCGCATCGCATGGTCGAGGGCCCTCGCGCCCGTTTCGCTTTCGACGCAACGCGAAACCAAATGGTGGACGAGATGCTGCTCGAACGTGGTGCTGACCCCGTGCGCGGTCTCGAGGCGGCTGGCTAGCCCGCGAAGCTTCAGTGTGGCGATCTCCGCCAGCACCTCCGGGGCCATCGGGCGGTACGGCACGATGGTCATCCGAGCGAGCAAAGCGGGCTTGAAATGTTTGGACAGAATGGGTCGAATCTTTTCGACCAATGCATCCACAGACGGCGTCTCCTCTGCGTGGAGCGCCATGATGTGATCGGTCGCAAGGTTGGAGGTCAGGATCATCACCGTGTTGCGGAAGTTGATGACCCGCCCTTCACCGTCCGAGAGCGTCCCCTTGTCGAACACCTGATAAAAGAGGTTCATGACCTCGAGATCGGCCTTCTCGCACTCGTCGAGGAGGACGACGCTATACGGTTTGTGTCGGACGGCCTCGGTGAGAACACCCCCTTCGCCGTAGCCGACGTATCCGGGAGGCGAGCCGATCAAGCGAGAAACCGTGTGTTTCTCTTGAAACTCCGACATGTTGATCGTGATCATCGACCGCTCTCCACCGTAGAGCAGGTCGGCCAGTGCGAGCGCGGTTTCGGTTTTTCCGACCCCGCTCGGGCCCACGAAGAGAAAGACGGCCACTGGCGTATTGGGGTTGCGAACGCCCGCATGAGACATGCGAACCGCCTCGGCGACCGCGGTCGTGGCTTGGAGCTGCCCTTTGATCCGTTGCCCCAATTTCTCTTCGAGCGAGAGCATCACCTCGATCGAGCTCGACTTCATCTTCCCGACGGGAATCCCCGTCCAATCCGAGACGACTTGGCCGATCGCATCACGGTCGACCTCGGGATGGACGAGCGGGTGTTCACCTTGGACTTCGTACAATGCCGCGCGCGCGCCCTCGAGGCGAATCTTGGCATCCGCCTTGCCGTCCGCATCCGCGGCGAGTCCTCGGTAAGCTGTTTGGGCGGCGAGAACATTCGTGATCGCGTCTCGCTCTTTGCCCAAGCGCTCTTCCATCTGCGCGAGTTCGATGAGGAGCGAGCTCATCCGTTCGCGGATCGCCGTCAGCGTTTCGGGATCTTGCCCGGATGCATCTTCGAGATCTCTCCTTCTCGCCTCGAGCTCTCGCGAGAGCGACGCGTGCAAGCTCCGCAGAGCGACCAGAGGTTGAGGCGGTGCGTCACGTTCGATCTTCACTCGCGCGGCCGCGGTGTCCAGCAGGTCCACGGCTTTATCGGGTAGATAGCGGCCCGTGATGAACCGATCGGACAATGTGGCCGCCGCAAGGATCGCTTCGTCGCGAATCACGACTTGGTGTGCATTCTCGTAAGTGGCCCGAAGGCCTCGCAACATCACGATGGTGTCGTCGACCGATGGTTCATCGAGCTGTACCGGCTGAAACCGCCGCTCGAGCGCCGGGTCCTTTTCGAAATACTTCTTGTATTCGGAATAGGTCGTCGCGGCCACCGTGCGAAACTCTCCGCGTGCCAACGCCGGCTTGAGCAGGTTGGGGATGTCGGCATCTTGGCCCCCGCCACCTCCGACGAGTGTGTGCGCCTCGTCGATGAATACGATGATCGGTGTCGGGGAGGCTTTGACCTCGGCGATCACTTTCTTGAGGCGATTTTCGAGCTCGCCGCGAACCCCCGCACCCGCTTTGAGGAGTCCCATGTCCAACCCCACGAGTTCGACCCCACGGAGTTCTTTGGGCACTTCTCCGGCCACGATCGCGAGCGCTAGACCCTCCACGAGAGCCGTCTTGCCCACCCCGGGTTCACCGACGATGATCGGATTGTTCTTGCGCCTTCGCGCGAGGATGTCGATCACCTTCCGCACTTCACGATCGCGGCCAAAGATCGGATCGATTTCTCCCCGTTGGGCGCGCCCGGTAAAGGACACGGTAAATCGATCGAGTGCCTCCCGACCCGCAGCGGCCGGACGTGACGTTCCCTTATCTCCACCGTCGGTGCCCGGCTTGGGGACCTCGAGTGACTCCTTCGAGTTGCGGACACTCTCCTCGAACTCTCGGACGACCGCCTCTGGATCGAGCGCCTCGAGTTCGGGAAGCGATTCGGAGGTGTAGCGCCCGGGACGATTCGAAAACTCAGCAAGCAAATCCGCGGATCGCAGTTGCACGGCGCCGCGTTCGAGCGACGCTACGACCCAGGCGTTCTCGATCCAGTTGAACAAGGTCTCGGCCAACGTCGGCTTGCTCTGATTTCCGGTGCGCATCCCTTGCAGACAGCGCTCTACCTCGCTCGCGGCTCGCACCCGATCGCGACGAAAGAACCGAAACATGTGGTCTGCATCGCCGTCCTCGACCTCGAGGATGCCAAGCAACAAATGTTCGACGCCGATCTCGTAGAACCGCTGCGAGGCCGCCTTGGCGACGACGTCTTCCAGAGTTTTTGCACAGGTTGAATTCAAACGACGAACGAGAGAACGAGGATTGACGCGCATGAGGTTTTGCCTTGAAAGTTATGGTCGCGGCGAGGACACCGAGGCCGTCTTGCCGAAGGTTTCGGGAAGAGCGTGTGGAACCGGAACGCGAAGGGTCGTAGCCCCTTGCGCACCGCTGTCCGACGACAACCAGGCGTCGATGCCAACACGCGACCCCCCTTTCGTTCCCAATCGAAATGGCGGGCGGGATCGATCCGCGATCCGCAAGCTGAGTTCGTACTCGACTGGTTCGCGCGAGAGCAAAGCCACGATTTCGACCAGCTTGGGAAACATATCCCCATCGGCCAAAAACCTTTGAAAGTTGCGTCCCAGCATCCCGATGACGATCACCGCTCGCGCAGCCTTGTCGTAGCACTGGACACCGAGGACTGAAGCCACGCCGAGTGCATGGTTGCGGGTGCCGAGCATCATACGTTGCTGGGCGTCGAGTGGGCTCCATTCCCCGGCAAACTGCTCGACCCTTACCGTTGCCCCGTCCAGCGCTTCCGCACAGACATCCATCAGCGCGACTTCGAGGGTTCGAGCCCCGCGCGACCGATTCGCGAACAACGGAGCCAGGCGGAGGAGCTGCCACATCGGCAGAAAGCGAGGGTGATGGGGCCCCCAGACGTCGAACCCCGCCAAGGCCAGTACCCGCCGCGACCACGCATCGGTCGCATCGGCCGTGTATTCGCGAGCCAGATCGTGCTTGACCCCGATCCGATAAACGAAGCTGATGAAGCGGTGATGGAAGATGTCGAGAAAGTCCCGTTGGACCGGATCGGTATCCTCCCCTTGAACGATCTCCTCGGCCATGTACAAGGGGAGCGGTGTCACCCCCCCCGTGAGCCCGAGAAAGCTCGTGGTCACATCGAAGCGCTGTGCCGTCGCATCGACCGTGCGTTCGCGCGAACGCGGCCGGTCGACATAGAGCACCTTGCTGATGTCGCCGCTGCGGAAGGCAAGGCTCGAGTCATGACGGAAGCGGATCGCGTCGCCCGGGTACGGGCCGCTGCCGCCCACTCGAATCGCCCCAGGATGCAGTCGCTCCATCATTCCGACCGCATGGAAAAAATCGTAGTGGATCGCGTTGACCAGCAGATCCGCCCGAATGGCTTCTCCATCCGTACGCGCATTGGTTCGCCCCTTCGATAGGGCCCCCGGAGGGAGTACTTTGCGGTAAGCGGTCACAAGAGCCGGAACCTCCCGGTCCTCGCCGGCCACTGCAACTCCGTCCGCGAGGGATGCAGCATCATGTGGAACTCGTTGAACGAGTTCAGCGGAGCGTGGGTTGCGAACACCTCGTCGAGGATACACCCGAGCAAAAATGCCTCCCCGCGAGTTCCAAGCTTGGATTCCTCGAACTCGATGTGGAGCGAAATTCCCCGGACAGGGGCGCCCCCGGCCAAACGTGTGACCGGAGTGCCTTCCACGCTCCGGATCGCCTCGACCTTCAGCTCGTTGGCACGGCCAAGCGCCGGAGAGGTTTCTCGTTGAAAGTTGTAGAGGGTCAGCATCGCCTTGAGGACTTCGACATCGGCGAGCGACGAGCGTGCCACGGACATATGGGAAAGGAACCGCCAGAGCAACTCGGAACCCAACTTGGGTCGTACCGGGTTCGTCACGGGCGCGATGTTCCGGAACGGCGCTGGCGAGGACAACCCCTTCGGGCTGTGGGCGATCTCCCCAAGCTGCAGTTCAGCGGGGAGGGATCGGTTCGTGCACAGCAGATCCAGGGACAGTGTTTCTTCTTCGGTGCTCGGCGTCGCACCCAGCGGCGTCACGATCGACAGGTACATATCGATGCCATCATCGACGGGAGAACTCGTCGGCCGCAGCGTGTAGTAGCTGCTCTCTCGCGTGTCTTTGGCATGATGAAAACCAGCGAACGGCTCGTACTGCCGACGTTCGGCGTAGCCTTGTCGGACACCGACGACCGACGTCACTTCGTAGACCTCCATGTGCCGCATGCCAACTCCTGCAGCCCGCAGGAGATGCTCATGGACCTTGGGATCGCGCTTGACCGGATCCGCACTCGTCTCGAATACGTTGATGACCGGTGTACAAAAGAGGCGAAAGTTCTCGACGCCGATCCGCTGATTGAGATCGGGTGGTCGATCACACGTCAATGCAATCTCGAACTTGTCCGATTTCAACGCCCCGACCCGATCGAGATGGGTGATGTCGACGAACAAGAACTTACTCGGAGCGCAAAAGTATTCTTGGAGGTATCGATATCCCTCGTGCCCGAGACGAGGCCAGGGAATGAGGGCTTCCTCCTCCGCAAATCCGATCGGCTGGAGAACGTCATCGCCGAGGTTGAATGGTTGTCCGTCGTCGGAATAGAGCGTCGCGCCAGCGAAGTGCCGAAACAGCCACAAATACAACGTCGCCGACACCGAAAGTTCGCCATACAACAGGAGGCGGATTCCTTCTGGTCGCAGGAGCAATCCTCGACCCGCCTCCGTCGTCTCGAAACGAAGGCGGATGGTGGGACGGTGCCGTGCCGTCTCGTCCAGCCACGCGTTTTCGAGCCGCAAGGGCATCAGGTCGACGTCTTGCGTCGTCCGAAACTCGCACGCCGTTCCGTCCACGGGTTTCGACGACACCCGCGTTCCCCTCGGTACGGTCTGAATACCCCGCATGCCTTTGAGGGAAGGCTCGTATTGAATGATCGACGTTGCGGGAACTGGCCTCAAATAGTGAGGCAAGAGCAGCTGCATCAGCCCATGAACGACATCCGGGACTGCATCATCGATCCGTTCGCGGATCCGCGAACTCAGGAACGCAAACCCCTCGAGGAGACGCTCCACGTCTGGATCGCTTCCTCGTTCGGCAAGTAGGCCAGCCGTCGACGGATAGACCTGCGCGAACTCGCGACCCATTTCCCGCAGGTACTGCAACTCGCTCTCGTAGTACTTGTTGCCCACTCTGCTCTGCTCCGTTCCTCACGTCGCCTCGTTGACCTCGTCGCCCCCGTCGCTCGACCGCGATGTGAAGACGTCCGCTCATGGGAGGCGGCCGCGAGGTTAGCAGACCTGGCCACGATCCCGGAGCCCCGCACGCGGATCGAAGGTGGTGAAGCGCCAACCGAGAGCCTCGTCGCCTGCGTGGAGTTCGGTTCGAGATCGTCCTCCGTCGTGAATCCGGCCTACGGACCGTGGAGCCCCCAACCCGGCCGGGTAGGTTATCCGATCGTGGCTTGACCCGAGGGCCCAATCTCCGTACGCACTCGCACCGTCCCGCGACGCTCGTCTTCGAATCGAGCCGTGATCTCGAAGGCCAACTTCAGAGGATCATCGCTCTCCACGACACGAACCCGCACATTCTTCAGCCGAGGCTCATATTTGACGATCGTATCGCGGATGCTCCTTTGCACATATTGCGTCGCATCCGGAAAATTATGAATGAGGTCGCTCAAGTCCAATATCCCGAAGTCCGGGACGGACAACGAGTCGCCCTCACGTGTGTTGAGCAGGGTCCGCAGGTTCCCAAGGATCGAATGAACGACGTCTGTCGAACGCGACGGGTCGGCGGACGAGAGCCTCGACAACAATCCTCGGGACATGCTGACAACCCAACTTGTTCTCGACTACTGGTTTTCGCGCCAGTTGTCGTGATGTGAAGCACCGCTCGGCTCGTAGGTCCACGTAATGTTGTGGAACACGAACGCGACCACCTCCATCGGAGGTTCATCCGCCTTGGCGGGATCCCACGTTTCGGGTGACACGCGCTCGATGGCCGCGATGCGTCCCTCACCGAACTCGACCGTGAAGAAGTGCTCCGTCGTGCCGCCACCCGCTGGATCGGGGCGGAAGAACTTGAAGGAACCTTCGATCACCTGATTGTTGCAAAGCGCCTTCGCCAGAAGCGGAGAGGATTTGTCAATGCGCTTACGAAATTGGAGTGGCTCATACGTGCGGCGGCCGGTTGCGAGCGCCGAACCTTTCTCCCGCGCCGTCCGAACCGAGTCCTTGAAGTAGAGGCACTCGATGCTGTCCTCGCGTCCGAGACTGGTTTGGGTCGACTCGCCCTTGATATCCTCGCCCGAGGCCTTGAGATAGAGGTGTACGGTCTCTGCCATGCCGGCAAGGTAGCAGCGGCTCCAGTCACCCACAACTGTCCCTTGCGAGCAATCGCGCCACTCGAAACGAGGAGCGCGGTCGCAGGAACGTTCACCCCTGAAACTGCGACACGAATCCGGGTCGATTCGGGTCGTTGGTGTCAGTGAGCCGTGAGCCTCGCCGGTTTCGAAACTCGACCACGTGAGCGCAATATCGTGGAGGGCTGAGTTGGCTACAGACCCCAAGGGCTGAAAGTCGGCAAAAGCGGCCAGCCGGCCGCTTCTCGACCCAACCCGAGGAATCTCCTTGGAGCTCGCACGCGCAAGCGCGATCCTTCGCGCTATCTCGCATGGCCCTTCGCATCACGCTGTCCAAAGCAGGCGAGTCGGCGCGCACGAGCGTGTTCGACCAACACGAGATCCGCGTCGGTCGAACGTCCGCGAACGACCTTGTCATCCCAGAGCCAGGCGTTTCGAGCACTCACGCCCGCATCCTCTATAACGGCCATGAAGTCACACTCCATGATCTCGAGTCGACCAACGGCACGTTCGTCAACGGATACCGAATCCAAGCACCACAGCTGATTCGACCTCACGACGAAGTTTACATTTGCGCATATCGTTTGGCGTTCGACACTGGGGCTTCATCACCACCGCAGCACGCAGGTGCGGGATATCCGCAGCCTGGGGCACCGTCCAGCCATCCGGCAGGGCCTGCGTTCCATTCTGCGCCACCACAACCGCATCCCTACGGTGCGCCGCCTCAGCCCGCGGAATTCTCCTCACCACCCATGGGGGCTGAACTCTCCTCACGCCCCATGGCGGCTGAATTTCCCCCGATGGCACCGGAACCGTATTCCTTTCCACCCTACGCAACGAGTCCTCCCGCTGCGCCGCGCCTGGAAAGCAAGCCCGGCTACGTCTCCACCTCAGGGCCCGCGGCCAACCTCCATTTCCCGCAAGAGTTCCCCGAGTTCCAGGCTCCGATGGAGCCCCAAGCCTTCGAACATCATCCGCCTGACATTCATGGCGTGCCCGCACAAGAACGGGACGCGGCGCACGCTCCTCCGAGCTTTGCGACCTCGACATTTGCCCACCAGGACTCTTCTCCGCCTCCCTATTCGCCGTCGACCGTTCCGCCACCCACGGGTGCTCGATTCCCTGCGTTTGCGCCGAGTGGTCCGCCCGTTTTCGGGACAGAGGGCGCGGACTCGCCCTTTGCCTCGCCCCCGCACCTTGAAATGGTGGGGCCGGGTGCAGTCGAACACGATTTCCCGCCCTCCGTCCTCGCACCCGCGGGTCTGCCCGAGGAACCGTCGTTTCCAGATCCGTTTCCCGCACCCGCACCGCACTCTGTTCCTTCCAAGAGCTCGTGGCCACCCGGGCCCGCCCCCCGAGAGGACTCGTTCGCCGAAACGCGCGTACGTACGAGCGACGCAAAACCGCTCCCACCGGGACGAGAAGGCATCTGCGAACGCGTCTATCAAGCTGTCTTCGCTGAACTCGGAACAACCGATGGAACGCCGATCGTGAGTCCCCGCAACCGAGTCCGTGCGATCGCCGAGCGGACACTGACCGAAATCGACCACGCCGATCCAGCCTGGCTCGATTCCATCGTGGACGAACTCACGGGGTTTGGAGCATTGGCACCTTACTTGGAGCGAGCCGACATCCGAGAGCTTCGGCTTCAGGGTCCATCGCGGGCCGAGTTGATCGGGCGCTCAGGCTCCGCCATCGAGCCTGCAGACATCCGCTTCACGTGCGCTACAGGGTTGGCCTCCGTCCTCGCTCGCTTGGCCACCGCACCGTTCGACCGCGCTCACCCCATCATCGATCACCATGACGAGCGCCGATCGATCTACGCCGTTCATCATTCGGTGGCCGTCGGAGGCCCGATCGCTCGAGTCGGTTTCTCGACGTCCGATCCTCCGGAAACCCTCGAATGGCTAGGCCAGCAGCAGGTCCTGAGCCCGGCGATGGGAGCCCTGTTGCGGGGATGCATTCGTGGAGGGTTGAACCTAGGAATCTGCTCACTCGCGGGCGCCGACACGGTTCCGTTGGCGCTCGCCCTTGCCCAATGCGCGGCAACCCATGAGCGACTGGTGCTGGTGCGAGATCGAGCACCCACCAGCGCGATCCCGGGAAATATGATCTGCCTCCAGGGCGACCCCGCCCCCGGCGATTCGTCGGCAACAGCCATGCAAAAGCTGGTACGGGCCGCGGCTGGACTCGCGCCCGATCGATTGTTCGTCCTCGGCATTTCCGGCCCCGAGGCCGCAGACGCTTTGCACGCAGGCGGAACCACCAAACAAGGCATCGTGATCTCGCTTCGAGCCGAAAGTGCACAGGCCGGGCTGCATCGGCTCTCGACGCTCCTTGGACTCACCGGTGAACCCGTGGACCCCCGTACGCGCCTTGGATATGTCATCGAATCCTTGGATCTGTTCGTGGTCCTCGGTACGTCCCGCGACGGGAGAACCCGGGTGACCCAAGTCTGCGAGCCGACCGTGGCACCCAACGGCCAACCACAGCTTTGCGAGTTTTTCGCATTCGATCCGAATACCCAGCGATTCACGCAAACCGGGCTCACTCCATCCTTTGCGCAGGCCTTGCAACAACGCGGCATTGCTGTCGACTTGAGCGGTACGTCGTAGCTGCGGATCGCTTGCCAACGCCAAACGCGGCGTGTGAGATTCGGTGCCGTTCCCCAACGCTTCGCGAGCTCGAGCCCCCTTCTCGATGAACTTCCCCATGTCGCGTCCTTCCTCCTGCCTTTCTTCGTGTCCGTGGACGCTCATCCTGCTGTCCACCCTCGTCCTCGCGTTTGGCTGCAACAAACCCGGCGGTGGTAGCGACGCTCCGAATGGGGATTGCGACCCCGAAACCGAAACGTTCAAGAAGGTCCGAGTCCTGATCCAGCCGACGAATCTCAACCCAGATGACGAGGGGACTCCTCTCTCCGTGGTCTTTCACGTGTTCGCGCTCAAAGGCGACACGAGTCTGCAGCTGCTCGATTTCGACACCGTTTGGCAAAAAGGTGGCAAAGAAGCCTTCGGCGACGAGTTGCTTGGGGAGACGAAACTCACGGTCTATCCCAATCGAGACGAGATGCTGGAAATCGACGCCAACCCTGAGCTCACCCATCTGGTCGCGGTGGCCATCTATCGTGAGCCCATCGGACAAGATTGGTACCGGGTGTGGGAAAAACCGAAGTACCATGGGCATTCGATCTGCGCGGCCAAGGCCCGCAGCGAGACCTGGGCGGACCCTTGCTTTTACGTGTTGCTCGACGAGTATCTCGTCGACGGAGGACACACCCCGCCATCTGGCTTCGACGCGAAGAAGATTGGAATTCAGTGCCCGGGTCCGCCCCTCAAAGCCCCCCCTCCGGCTCCAGTCTCGAAGAAAGAGGCGAAGAAGAAGGGCAAGAAGAAAAAACTGAAGGACGCAAAAGTCCCCGAAGCACCCGAGACTCCTCAGGCTCCCGAAGCCCCGCAGGCTCCCGAAGCCCCACAACTGCCCCAGGCCCCGCAAGCGCCCCAGGCCCCCGCCGTACCCTAGTCACCGAGGTCTCGAATGGCTTTCCACAGACTCGAACGCGTCGTTTGGAGCGAGGGCATGTTGATGTGCCCGCAGCATCTCCAGCAGCAAGACATGTTTGGCGAAGCGGTCTTGGCCGCACGCCTCGAGGCCATCACCCCCCACGTGTGGGGTGTGGTTTCGATGACCATCGACGAAGGTGAACTCAGCAGCGGAACGTTCAAGCTCTCCGAGTTCGTAGGAATCCTCTCCGGGGGATTGCCGGTCGACTTTGCGGCGGGCGATGGAACACCACCCCCGACGCGCCCCCTCGCAGAACACTTCTCGAGCACCGCCGCACTTCTCGAGGTGTTCTTGGCCGTACCCGCCGGGCGCGAGGGCATCCCCAATTTCCAAGCGAGCGAAGCGGGAACCCAAGCCCGTTTTCGCATCATCAGCCGTTCGGCCGCGGATCTCACCCACGCGAAGACGGAGCAGCTCATCGCGTTCGGCCGTCCCAACGCCGTCCTCATGTTTGGCAGCGAAGCGAGGCACGACTACGAATCGATCAAGATCGCCGAAGTCGGACGAGACGCGACCGGGCACTACCAACTCTCGCGGACCTTCATCCCCCCGGCACTGAGGATTAGCGGATCGCCCGTCCTCAACACCCATCTGCAAGATCTACTCAGCACGATGCTGAGCAAACAACGGGCCCTCGCGGAAACCCGCCGACAGATCGATGCGTCGGCCGTGGAGTTCACGGCCCAAGACATCACACGGTTTCTGCTGCTCAACGCGCTGTCGACATACATTCCCGTCATTCGACACGTGATCGAGAGCAAGAACTCGAGCCCGCTACACGCGTATTTGACGTTGCTTCAAGTCGCCGGCGCGCTCACGACGTTCTCGGGGGAGATCGATCCCTCCACGTTTCCGCAATTTCAGCACACCGACTTGCGCGCCAGTTTCGAAGGCCTGCTGAGCCTCATCAACAAGATGTTGGGTGCGACCGTCAAGGAGCGCTACATCACGGTATCTCTCGAGGCGCGCAAGGACGGGATGTGGATCGGCCAGCTCAAGGACGACCGACTTCCGCGTTGCCCGAGTTTCGTGCTGGCGGTCGAGGCCCAATCGCCGCAGCAAGACACGGCAAATCGCCTGCCCAAACTGTCCAAGATCGCGTCGTGGAAGCAGATCGGCCAGATCGTGCGTGCTGCAACGCCGGGCGTTCCACTCGTCGTCACCCACCGTCCACCGCCCGAAATCCCGGTTCGGCCCAAACAGGTCTATTTCGTCCTGCAAACCGGCGATGAGTACTGGCGCACCATCGCGTCGGAAAAGACCGTCGCGATCTATCTCCCGCCGCCGTTCGATCCCACCAAAGCTCAAATCACCCTGATGGGTATTCCCGAACAGCGCTGAAGTCACACGAGGAGCGGGTTCTCACCCCATTCGAGCAGATATGGAACGGGTCAACGAAGTCACGAAGGATTGCTTCAACGCACTGATTCAGATCCGCCATTTGGGGCCAGATGCGTATGTCGCTCCGGACGCGCTCTACCACCGATTTGCTGGCTTCCTCGAGGAATTTCGCAAACGTGCACAGCACGCGGGCCTCGGCGAACGAGACATCCACGACATCATGTACGCGATCGTGGCCATGGCGGATGAGGTCGCGATGCGCAGCGCGGCAAACATTCGGGATCTCTGGATGCAGAACCCGCTGCAGCTGCACTACTTCAACGAGAACCTCGCCGGCGAAAACTTCTTTCGGCGCCTCGAATACATCCTCGTCGATCCGTCGCGGCAAGAAGCTCTGCGCATCTATCACACGTGCCTCGCGTTCGGCTTTCAAGGTAAGTACGCCGTCCGCGGTGGCGAACTCGAGCTCGCAGCCGTTCAGCGACGCGTTCAAGATGCGCTCGGGCCCGTGATGCGGCCCGAACCCCTCAGCAAACGACACCATCGACCCCGCGAACGCGCCAGCCGACGTGGTCAGTTCTACATCACCGTGTGGATCGGCCTTTTCGCGGTGCTGTTCTCGTTGGCGCTCATCATCGTGCTGCGCACCGCGCTCGATGGGCAAGCGGCCTCAGTCGCCAAGCGCGTCAGCAGCCTACTCGCCGTCGAAGGTTGAAGGAGCGGAACCATGCTCAAGTACATTTTCAGTGCGCTCCTGATCGCGGCCGTCTGGACAGTCGCACTGCTCCTCGACCTCCCGTACAAGTTCCTCATCGCCGGGCTCGCGACCGGCCTCATCCTCATCATCCTCATCACCATCGTGCTCGTCCGAATGGTGCGGGCTCGCAACGCCGCCCGTGAGATCGAGCGCGCCCTCAAAGCTCAGGCCGATGCTCACGCAGCGCGTGCGAGGCCCGACCTTCGCGGTGACATCGATGCGATGCAAGGCGAGTTTCTCAAAGCCGTTGCAGCACTCAAATCCTCGAAGCTCGGGGGCAAGCGCGGCACCGAGGCTCTCTACGCGCTCCCCTGGTACATGATCATCGGCCCTCCAGGCTCCGGGAAAAGCACAGCGCTCCGCAACTCGGGCCTTCGCTTCCCCTACATGTCCAAGTCTGGAGGTGCCGTTCAAGGCGTCGGCGGCACGAGAAACTGCCAATGGTGGATGACGAACGAAGCCGTCATCCTCGATACCGCTGGCCGCTACACGACCGAGGATGCCGATCGCGACGAATGGATCGCGTTCCTCGAGCTGCTCCGCAAGAACCGAACCAAACAACCGATCAACGGCGTCTTGGTGGCCATCGCGGTAGGTGACCTCATCGAGGCTCATCCCGAAGACTGCCTGGCTCGCGCGAGGGAGATCCGCGCCCGCATCGACGAAGTGATGAGTCGGCTCGAGATGGTCGTGCCGGTTTATGTGTTGTTCACCAAGTGCGATCTCCTGCCCGGATTCGTCGAGATGTTCGAAGATCTGGGCAATGCCGACCGCGCCCAAATCTGGGGCTTCACCGTGCCCGTCACCGGCAAGGTGAACCCGGCAGCGGCATTCCGCGAACATTTCAACGAGCTGGCTCAGGTGCTCGAGCGGCGATCGATCCGTCGCATCGCCGACGCGCGCAGCTTCGAGGCGCGGGACAAGATCTTCGCGTTTCCCCAGTACTTCGAGCCAATGCGGGACAATCTCGCTACGTTCGTCGGCGAGTTGATGGCCGACAGCATCTACACGGAGTCGCCCATTTTCAGGGGTGCTTACTTCACGAGTGGTACGCAAGAAGGGCGCCCGGTCGATCGCATCATGAATGCCATGGCCGAGGCCTTCGGCGTGCATCCGCAGATGCAGATGTTGGCCGCCCCCACCGAGGGCAAGAGCTACTTCTTGGGCGACGTGTTCCAGCGGGTCGTCTTCCCCGATCGGAATGTCGCGACCCGCAGCGCTGCGCGCTTGCGTAGACAAGCGTTCATCGGCCACGGCATCGCCGCGGGCCTGCTGCTGCTCGCGGGGGCGATGGCCGCCCTGCCAATCCTCTCGTTCGCCGAAAATCGTCGACTGTTGCTCGACACGAAAGCCGCCGTCAAAGAGGTCGAAACCCATCGAGCGGGTCCCGATTCGGTCGATCCCATCGAAGTCGATCGCATCGAACCCTTGCGTGCGGTCGAGCGACAGTTTCGTGAACACGAGACGTTCATCCCGCTGCTCATGCGCATGGGCATGTATCAGGGCGACAAGTACGGCTCGCAGGTTCGCCGCCTCTATGTGAAGACGCTGCGGGAAGAAGTCGTCCAGCCCTTGCACAAGCTCGAGATCGTCGAGCTCCAGAATTTCGTCCAGAGATTCGGCCCGATCGACGACGAACCCAAACCCGATGAACAGGTCGAGTACCGCAATCGATTGCGCTTGTACCTGCTCCTCACCGGTCCGCTCGGACCTGGTGAGCCCGGCCTCCAGGGCGAAGAAAAGCAATGGCTCAACAAGACCTTGACCGAGGTGTGGAAAGAACGCCTCGACAAGCTCCAGATCCACGGCGAAGTGACAACGATGACGAGTCTCGTCGAGGCCTATGCCGACGCCCTCGAACAAGACCCGGAGCTGTTGTTCGAACGCGACACGACACTCGTCGCGAACGCCCGGAAAATCCTGAATCGCAAAGATCGGACCCAGGCTTTGTTGGCCGAGTTGCTGTCCGACATGGACTTTCCCGACCTGACCCTCACCGAGCTCACGGATAGCCGCGAGGCCGTCAAATCGGACAAACTCGTCATCAAAGGGCTCTATACCCGAACGGCTTGGGACGAAGAGATTCGCGAGCGGCTGGCGAACCCGTTCGACCGACTGGCCGGCGATGAATGGGTGCTCGGTCTCACCGCCGAAGATGCCAAGGAGTCGCGCGAGAAACTGATCGAGGATCTCAATTCGACGTACCTCAAAGAGTACATTGCCGAGTGGGATGTGTTCCTTCGTGGGATCTATGTCGCCACCCCGAAGAACAACTTGGAAGCCCAAACGATTTTCACCGATCTCACTCGAAGCGGAACACCTCCGTTCAAGCGGCTGAGCCAATACATCTACTACCATACGAATCTTCCAGGCGAACCCGTACCCGAAGAAGACCCCGCCACTGAAGCCGGGTTGAGCGAAGCGGAGAAACTCTTACGGAAAAAGTCGAGGACGGCGGGAAAGGCCGTGGACTTGGGGCGCAAGCTCCTCGGGGATCGCGAGAAAGCCAAAAAAGCTCGCAACCCGCTCATCACCACGATCGACGACGTCGCCGATGTGTTCGAACCCATCGCGAGCTTTGGCTACGCCCCTCCTCCGGTCACGCCGGAAAATGGTCTTCCCCCACCGCAACCAGCGGTCCCGCTCGATACGTACCAAGAGGAGATCAAGCGAGTGCGAGATGCTCTTCGTGCGCAAATCGACGTCGCGGGCGAGGCCGAACAGACCGCGCTCGAGAATTCGGTGAAGAGCGCCATCCGGGTGGCCCAAGATCTGCTGAACAGCCATCCGCTCAAGGAGTGGCGACCGACCGAGGAGAACTGGCTCCTCCCCCCACTCAACGTCGTTGGACGCCTATTGGGGGAAAGCGTCGTCGGGGCAGCTGCGGAGTCGTACTGCCAGAGAATCTATCAACCGCTCCGCGCAGACGTGTATTCGCGCTATCCGTTCGTGGTCAACGGACGGGATCTCAGCATTGCCACGTTCGTCGACTTCTTCAAGCCGGGCACCGGCCAGATCGCCACCTATTATGCAAGTGCGTTGAGTTCGAGGTTCCCCCTCGCACACGGGACCTATACCCAGCGCGACGAAGGGGCGAGCAAGACCCCGTACAACCCGCGATTCGTCGACTTTCTCAACCGAGTCAAGGACCTCTCCGACGCGATGTTCCCAACCGGGGCCGACTCGCTGCGTGTCGAGTTCGACGTGCGTATCGAAGACAATCCCGCAGCAGCACTCACCCAGTTGCAGATCGGGGAGCAAAAGGCCGAACACACCAACGGCCCGGTCCAATGGCAACGAATGCAGTGGCCGGGAGAAAAACCCTCGGACGGTGCGTTCATCGTCACGCGAGGACAACTGGCTCGCGGCACCCTCAAGCGCGAAGGCGAATGGGGGTTTTTCGAGCTCCTCGAAGCGGGAACGGTGACGGGTTCGTCGGCCGACGAGGTGTTCGTGGTCCAATGGGACCTCAAAGACCAAAGCGCAGGTGTGGTCACGATCCGGTTTCGGCCGGTCGAAGAGGAGACCCCGTTCTTCGGTAGCCCCAAACGAGGGGTCGGGTTCATGGAGCTGTTCCGCAACCCGGCATTGCTCTCCCCTCCCAACCCGCTCGCCCACTCCGTGGCTCGTTGCGAGGAACCGCCCAAGTGACGTCCCCGGTCGCTCTGTTCGGCAAAGTGCCGGCCGCTGGCGATTTCGTGTCGATCGGTGCGGCTTCGCTCGTGGGACGAAGTTTCCAGGAATGGATCCAAGGGGAGAACGATCAGCTCTCCGCCAAGCATCGAACACTGCCGCAAGCACCGATTCGTTTCGTTTATCGCGACCCTTCGGCCTCGGGAGTGGTCGTGGGTGTCCTCGCGCCCAGTCGCGATGGCGTAGGTCGAACGTTTCCGCTCAGCGTGATGGCGCACCTCGACGTTGCGTTTGCGGCAGACCAGTTGCCGACATTGCCCGCGTCTCATGCGCAATTTCTCGATGAAGGAGCCGCTCTTCTCGCCGAATCGAGCACGCTCGCGGTCCGAGAGCTCCAGGAAAGACTCGCACGACTCCCGTTGCCGAGCCCGAGCGTGATGCAGGCCGCTCATGTCTGGGGACATCAAGCCCTCGAGGCCACGCCGGGGATCACGATCCTCGAAGCGTTGTTCGGCCCGCTCGACGCGGGCATGCACTATTACGGCCTGCACATGTTCTTGGCGGGCTGTGAGAGGGTGCGAGGCCATGATCCCGGAACCGCCAGCATCTACCTCGACTGTCCATGTGCGGATGACCTCCAGATGACGTTCTGGTTGATGCTTGCGAAGCGCCAGCTCGCGTGGCCTCGCGCAACGCCTTCGTTCTTCTGGACCGATCGGGCGACCGCCGAGCACCGCCTGCTCGTCTCGTTGGGAAGCCCAGGGGCCGGTACCTTGCATCTGCTGGCCGACCGGACGCTTCGCGCCGAGCGACTTTGGCCAACCCACACCACGTCCCTGCAGAGTATCGAAAGCAGCCGGAACGCCATTCCGCCGGCACAACTCCGCATTCTGGAACCACCCACAGCCAACGCGTCGGCCCTGCTCATGGGCTTGGATCCGGCGCGTGATGGACTTTGAGTACGTGTTGCGAGCGGTCGGCCCATGTTAACCTTGCCAGCGCCGAACCGGACACCTCGCAGACGGCCCAGCCGTTTCGAGGCCTTCAGCCCCCCAAAGGGCCCGAAACTCAGCAGCCCCCCAAGGGGCGTCAAGCGCTTTCAAACTCCCGAGGGGCGTGAAGCACCTCAGCCCCCGAAGGGGGTCAAGCACCTTCAGTCCCGACCGGGACATGAAGCAAGTTCGCAAGCCGGCAACCAGAACTGGCGAATGTACCGTCAGCTCGATAACGTCCGCAGCAAAGACGCAGGATAGATAGAACGATGGCCAAAGAAGGATCAGTCGCTCCGAAAGAGCGCGTCAACATTGTCTACAAGCCCGCCACCGAAGGTGCCGAAGAGGTCGAGCTTCCGCTCAAGATCTTGGCGGTCGGCGACTACACGGGTCGTCGTGACGAGCGGCCGCTCGAGGAGCGTAAGCCGATCAACATCGACAAGGACAACTTCCAAGAAGTCATGGAGAAGCACGACCTCAACGTGACCCTGAGCGTACCCGACAAGCTTTCGGGTCAAGATGGTTCACTGTCGCTCTCGCTTCATTTCCGCTCCATGTCGGATTTCACGCCCGAAGGCATCCTCGGACAGATCCCCGAGCTGCAGAAGCTCATGGATCTCCGCGAAGCCCTCACGGCCCTCAAGTCTCCGCTTGGAAACAAGCCCGACTTTCGCAAGAAACTGCAAGCGCTTCTCGACGATGAAGGTGCCCGCGCCAAGCTCATGGAGGAACTTGGTCTGAACAAGGGCGACGCCTAACGGCCGCTTCGGCTGGGCAATCCGCAAACCCCCAACCCCGAGATTCACGACATGGAAGAGCAAGAACAAGCCGAAGGCGCGACCACTACCACCCAATCCACTTCGTTGCTCGACGAGCTTCTCTCCGAAGCCAAGGTCTCTCCCGAGCAAGAAACGTATTCCATCGCCCGACAAGGGGTGGGGGCGTTCATCTCCGAAGTTCTGACCTCGTCGGGCAAATATCGCAAGATCGACAAAGCTGCGGTCGATGCGATGATCGCCGAACTCGATCAACGCCTTTCGGCGCAGATCAATGAAGTCCTCCACCATACCGCGTTCCAGAAGCTGGAAGGTTCGTGGCGGAGCCTCAAGTACCTCGTCGACAATGTGAACTTTCGCGAGAACGTTCGCATCGAAATCCTCAATTGCTCCAAGCAAGACTTGATGGATGACTTCGAGGACTCGCCCGAGATTCCGAAATCGGGTCTCTATCGAACCGTGTACTCGGCAGAGTACGGCACGTTCGGTGGCAAGCCCTTCGGGCTCATGGTGGCCGACTATGACTTCGGCTCCGGACCCCAAGACATCCAACTTCTCCAAAACGTCGCCGCCGTTGCGACGATGGCCCACGCCCCGTTCGTCGCCAATGCCGGGCCCGAGTTCTTCGGTGAAGACAAATTCGAGGGGCTGCCCAAACTCAAGGACTTGAAGTCGCTGTTCGAAGGTCCTCAGTACGCGCGATGGCACTCGTTCCGCGAAAGCGAAGACTCGCGCAACGTGGCGCTCACGCTGCCGCGGTTCTTGCTTCGCTTGCCCTACGGTCAAGAGACCGTTCCGGTCAAGTCGTTCAACTTCAATGAAGACGTGATCGGCTATCACGATCGGTATCTTTGGGGTCCCGCTTCGTTCGCGTTCGCGACCCGCGTGGCAGACTCGTTCGCCAAATACCGCTGGTGCCCGAACATCATCGGACCTCAGGCGGGCGGCGCCGTCGAGAGCCTCCCCCTCCATCAGTACAAGGCGATGGGAGAGATCCAGACGAAGATCCCCACCGAGATTCAGCTCACCGAACGTCGCGAGTTCGAGCTCTCCGAAGAGGGCTTCGTCGGGCTCGTCTTCCGCAAGGACTCGGACAACGCGGCCTTCTTTTCGGCCAACTCGTGCCAAAAGCCGAAGCTCTTTGCGGATACTCCGGAAGGCAAAGCCTCCGAGGTCAACTATCGGCTCGGAACTCAGCTTCCGTACATGTTCGTGACCACTCGCTTGGCTCACTACCTCAAAGTCATGCAGCGAGAACAGATCGGAACCTGGAAGGAGCGCGGAGACCTCGAGCGCGAACTCAACAACTGGATCCGGCAGTACGTGTCGGACATGGAAAATCCCGCACCGCAGGTGCGCTCGCGCAAACCCCTTCGCGCAGCACGGATTCTCGTGGAAGAAGTCCCAGGCCAAGCGGGCTGGTACAAGGTCGACATGCAAGTGCGCCCCCACTTCAAGTACATGGGTGCGTCCTTCACCCTCTCGTTGGTCGGCAAGCTCGACAAGACTTGAGCTTCGACCGAAGGCCGTCCGAGTTCGCGAGGGCGGCGGTGTCTTACTCCTTGGTCCTTGCATGGGCCGCCTCCTCGAGTCGAGGACGCGGCCCAACCATTGTCTGGTCGACTCGTTGCCGTTCGAGCGCGGGTCCCATCAGCCCTTTCGGGGGCGTGAAGCCCATCAGCCCTTTGGGCGCGTGAAGCCCATCAGCCCCTTTGGGCGCGTGAAGCCAGTTTGCCCGTCGACCGCAGGCCGTGTTGGAGGTCTCTCGTCCATGCTCACGAAGAAAGACGTTCAGGATCAAGCCGCGACCTTTCTCGCTCCGATCTCGAGCGATGCCCCAAGCGGAAAAACTCCCAACCAGGATCCGCGCTACGAGGCCCTGCGTACGGCGATGACGGCTCTCGATTCTCCGACCGGTGGTCAGGTGGACTGGGCCCAGGTCGCCAAACAGGGAGGCGAGATCCTCCGTTCCGTGGCCAAGGATCTCCTCGCCGCCAGCTACACGACGTTCGCCCTCATCCAAACTCAGCAGTTTCGCGGCATGGCGATCGGAGTCGCCATTTTGCAGGGCTTGTTCGACGAGCATTGGGATGGAATGTTCCCCCCCGCTCAACGCCTCCGTGCCCGCGGGAACGCCCTCGACTGGCTCATCGGTCGAGTCGAGGCCGCGATCCCCACGCTCCCCGTATCGCCTTCGGATCGCGGCACGGTGGACCTCGTCGTGGAGGCTTGGAAGGCCCTCTCGACGTCGGCACGAGACAAGCTCGGCGAACATTGCCCGCCGATGCGAGGGGTGGGCGACGCCCTCCAGCGCTTGCAACTCAAACTCCCCGCGGCCGAATCGACCACCGCGCCCGCGACCACGGTCGCATCACCTTCGCCTTCGGACGTTGCACCTTCCGCAGCCCCGGCACCTGCGCCACCCCCTTCGGCGTCGGCTCCCGCTTCGCCTTCCCTAGCGGCCGCTTCCCCAGCGAGCCCAGCTCCCGCCGCTACCCTACCCGAGCAAGATCCACTCGAGCTCCTCAAGACCCAAGCCAAACCCTGGCTCGCACCGATCCCAGGCAATCAACGGGCCGGCATCGATCCTCGCTACGACCTGGCCTACGAAGCCGCGCGAGTCGAGGTGACCAAACTCGAATCCCCGACGGCGCCGCCCCCCGAGTGGCCCGTCGTCCGCCAAAAGTCCGAGGTCGTCCTCAAGGAGAAGGGCAAAGACCTCCTCATGGCGTCGTATTGGGCTTTCGCGCGGTTCAAGGACCAAGGCCTCACGGCGCTTCCCCTCGGCTTGGTCGTGCTCGCCGAGTTGTTGGATCAGTTTGCGGAGGACGTGTTCCCCACGCGAGCGCGTGGCCGCTCCAACGCCGTCGGGTGGCTCATCACCGCGCTCGAATCCGGATTGGCGGAGGTCAAACTCGAGGCCAAGGACCGCGCCGCGGTGCTGCAGCTCGAGGTCGCGGCCAAGTATCTCGCCATGACGATTCGGAGCCGCATGGAAGATCCGCCCGGCACGAGTCCGCTGACCGACCGTGTCACCCGCATGCGGTTGGCGGTCCCCGAGCCCAAGCCGACGCCACCCCCCGCACCTCCGGCAGCAACCCCTGAAGCTGCGCGGACAACCCCCGTGGCGAGCCAGCCGAGTACGCCGGCGGCCTCGGCCGTGACGGCCCCCATGCCGACCGTCTCCGCGTCGATTTCGAATCCAGAAGAGGTCAACAAGTTCCTCCAGGAGACGGGGAAGGCGTTGGTCAAGGCTGCCAACCTGCTCCGCCAGGCGGACACCTCCAACCCCACGAGCTACCGTTTGCTTCGCCAGGGCATCTGGATTCATCTCGCGGGAGCGCCTCCCTCCGATGCTGGTGGGAAAACTCAGCTCCCTGCCGTGCCCGCACCCAGGCTCACGCAACTGCAAACGATTGCCGCGAACCAAAAGTGGGCGGCACTCCTCGAGGAAACCGAATCCGCACTCACGCAGTTTCGCTTTGCGCTCGACCTCCAATGGATGTCCTGGAACGCGCTCAACGGTCTCGGTGCGACTCATGCATCGGCACGAGACACCGTCGCGATGGAGGTCCAGTCCTTGCTCAAGCGCATGCCCACTTTACCGGACCTCGTGGCGGTCAGCGGAACTCCCCTGGCAAGCCCCGACACACGCGAATGGTTGAAGACTCACGTGCTGGCCACGACCGGTGGAAATGCACCTGCGACGGCTTCCGATGATCCGGGCGAGGCGATGGGCCAGGTCGTCGCGCTCATCAAAGAAAAAAAAGCTCGCGAAGCGATGGAACTCGCCAAGCAGTCGATCTCCGACGCCGGGCCGCGTCAACGCATCGTCCGGCGACTCACGTTGGCCGAGGCGATCCTGGCGAGTGGTGATGCGATCCTCGCTCGGGGTATGTTTGCGGCGGTCGATCGAGACCTGACCGAACGGGGACTCCTCGAATGGGAAACCGCTCTCGCAGGGCGATGTTTGGACGGCTTGGTCCGGGCGATCCGAGCGGCCAACCAAGGGAGCAACCGCTTCGGAGGTTTGGAGCACGCATTCGAGCGGCTATGTCTGGTCGATCCCGTGGCCGCAGCCCGACTGAGCGGCTAGATACCGGCCGCCAATACCGTTTATGGTACAAAGCAGCGCCATGAGACTGATTCGGTTCGTTCGTTGGACGCCACGACGCTTCGGCCTTCGCTCGTGCAGTTTGGCTTCTGCGCTTGCGGTCGCGCTCGTCGGACAACCCATCCAAGTGCATGCAGCCCCGTCGGCCGACGTGGAAGAAATCGAACGACTCTATCGCGAGGGCCAGGAGTATTACGAAGCCGCTCAATTCGTGCGTGCCGCAGATGCCTGGACTCGTCTCCTCAACCTGATTCCGGAATCAGGTGAAAAGAAGAGCATCCGCGAGAGCGTGATCATCAACATCCTCGATGCGCACATCCAAGCCTACAAGCTCGTGCCCGACAGTACGGGGGAGAAGAACATCCTTCACCTCCTCGCGGCCAAGACCACGCTGGAGGCGTACTACAAGGACTTCAAGGCCGTGCACGGCGACATGGGCATCGAGGCCGCCGTGCAGGAAAAAGCAGCCCTGCTGGACGCGGAACTCGAGCAAGCCAAGAAGGAGGGCAACGGTCCGATCGACGATGACCCTCCTCCGCCACAGCCACCTCAGCAAAGCAACGGATCGGCCATAGGCCTCATCGCTGGTGGCTCGGTGCTTTCGGTGCTTGGCTTGGGCGCGATTAGCCTCATCGCGATCGGTCGGATCCAGACCGAAAACGCCGAAGACGACTATGAAGAAGCACGCGCGAGAGAGGCCCAGGCCCCGACCGATGAGGCCGAAATGGATGCCCGCAACGATCAGGACGAAGCCACGGCACGAGGCAACCAAGGTGTCGCGCTCCTCATCGCAGGCTCGATCATCTCTCCCGTCCTTCTCGCGGGCGGGATCGCGATGCTCGTCCTTGGGGTCAAGGCTCAAAAAGCGAGCTCCGGCAGGCAAGCAGGGCCCATCGGACGGCTCCGGCTGAGCCCCGCCTTCACGTCGCGACAATTCGTCGGGTTCACCTTGTCGGGTCGCTTCTAGGCTCTGTCGGAAGGAGTCCGCAGAGCCGGTTCTCGGCGTAGGCGTGCGTTTGGGTGCGCGGGCCCGTCAGCCCGCGCAGGGGCGTGAAGCTTCGCCGCAGCGAGGGGCCTTTGCGAAAACCCCCACGAAGACTCAGACACCACGGTTTTCGCACCGTCATTCCCCTGCGGGACCGTTGGCGAGCCGACCGAGTCCCCGTTCCATCGGAGTTTCGAGCCGAACGGCGACCTCCGAGGTCTCCGCCAACCAGCGATCGATCTCCGCGAGAACCGTCCGACCTCGTGGGCCTTCCGCCGCCAACGCGGCGCGGGCTCGCTCGATGTCCTCTTTCGCTTTGGGATCGCGCGTTTGTGCCCATCGTACGCGGGCTCGACCAAAATGCGCCTCCGCGACCGCCTTGCGATTGACGGGACGCGCTTCTTCGAGCGCGAGCACGGCAACGTCGAAATGCTCGGCTGCATTTTCGAAGGATCCACCCGCGAGATCGAGCTCAGCGAGCTCCGCCGCAACACCGGCGATGACTCTGGGATCGGCATCGTCCCAGCGCCGGAGTCGAGCGTCGGCTTCGCTCAGGCTGCGACGCGCCGAACTCAGGTCGCCCGCTTTCCGCTGCGCGCTACCGAGACTCGCAAGCACGACGACACCGAACGGATGGTCCTTCCCCACGGTGCCTTCGCAAGCCGCAAGTGCCTCCGTCAAGACTCGTTCGGCGAGTTGGAACTGCCCGTTTTCCTGATGAACGCGCGCCAAGTGCCAGAGCACGCGCGCGGTTCGGTAGTCCGCCGCCTCGGAGTTACGGGCGAGGATCGTTCGTGCCTGGTTCAATTCGCGAATGGCCACGTCGGAGTCGCCCTGTTCGAAGGCAACGAGTCCAAGTCCAACGTGTGCATCGGCACGAAAGGGATGGTCCGCATCGAGACGAGCGATCGCGATCCCCATCGCGTAGCGAAACGCATCCGTCGCTGCCGCCAGATCGCCGTCGGCGAGCGCCGCATGCCCGAGGTCGATCCACCATGGAACGACGCCCGGATCCACGGATCCGAACAGCCCAGCCCGCAGCGCGATCGCGCGCTCGATGAAGGTTCGAGCTCGTCCGACGTCCCCTGCCTTGAGCGCGAGTAGACCTGCTCGATCGTCGAAGTCCGCCCGATCGACGCCCTCGAGTCCCAAGCGAACGAGCAGGTTGGCGGCGTGTTGCTCCCAGACTCCGGCCTCCTGGAATCGTCCGAGCTCCGACCCCACCACGCCGAGCAACTCGCGGGCCCCAGCTTGAGCAACGGCATCGTGCTTGCTTCGCATCGCCGCCCATACCGCTTCGCGGAGGACCGATTCGGCTTCCGTGTATTGCGTCAGCTTGGCCAACGTAACCCCGAGGACGAGCTCGGCTTCGGCGACGAGCGGCGGGTAGTCCAAAGCGATGGCCCCACGAACGGCCTCGCGTGCAGCCTCGACCGCGGGCTGGCGGCGTCCGAGCGCGAGCATGGCGTCGACCCGGTCGAGGCCACGCCGAACCTCTTGGATCTGTGATGCGATCGCCTTCGTCGGGGAACTCGGTTGGGCGATCACGAAATCGGGGCTCATGCACACGTCGAGGGTGGGCACGGCATCGAGCACACGCGTGACCCGAGCTGCTTCGACGGGCGTGAGCTCTGCGAGCACGCCGAGTACGCTCGCGACCGTATCGAGACGCCGCTGCAGGCACTGGAGATGCAGTTCCAACGTGCCCTTGGGCTGCTGCGTGGGCACGAGGGCTCGCGCGCAGAGGTCTCGCCGAATCTCCGTCCACTGCCGCACCGCGTCGTCGAGCTTGTCCTCGACGAGCCCCCACGTTTGCAAAGCCGTGCTGGGATCCGCCTGCGTCAGGATGTCGCGGAGCCGGGCTTTTTCCGTTGGACCCCAGGTCCCGCGCCATGGATCGACCGTGGGATCGCAAGCAGTTTCATCGGCATCGGGCTCGAACCAAACCCCAACCGCAACGGTGGCCGCCACGGCAGCGCCGATCGCTGTAAGCACGATCCGGTTGCGCCATGCGGTTGGGTCGCGCTCGAGCGCGGAGACCAGATCTTCCATCGATGGGAATCGATCGGCCGGTTGGGGCGACAACCCGCGCAGGACCACGTCCTCGAGATGGGACGGCACCCGAACGCTCGACGGGATCGGACATACGCGCCCTTCATGCTTGGCGCGAGCCAAACGTTCGAGGGTATGGGCGACGAAAGGCTCTTGCCCATAGAGCGCTTGGTACAAGGCAACGCAGAAGGCGAACTGGTCGCTGCGTGCGTCCGCAGGCGCCCCCGCATGCTGTTCGGGTGCCATGTACTTCGGGGTACCCACCACGACCCCCGCCTGCGTCAACGGTGAGGCCAACACATCTGCCTCGTTGACCGGGAGTCGAGCGCTTCGCTGCGATTCACCTGGCTCCGGTGGCTGCTCCACACCGACCTGGCTCGGATCGAGGCGGGCGAGCCCGAAATCGGAGACCCGGACCTGGCCGTCGACACCGACGAGCACATTGTCCGGTTTGAAATCTCGGTGGACGAGCAATGCCGCATGAGCAGCCGCGAGACCACGGCCCGCTTGCAAAAAGATGTCGATGATCTCCGGCGGGGTTCGTTTCCGCTGCTCGAGCCAGCGCGTCAAAGTGCACCCCTCGACGAACTCCATCGCAACGTAGATCCCTTCACCGAAGGTGCCCACGTCGTAGACGCTGATCACATTGGGGTGCGAGAGCTTGGCGATCGCTTGGGCCTCGCGAAGGAGACGTGCACTGGCCGATCCCGACGACTTGGAGCTCCCGCTCCGTCGTGTGTGCAAGAGTTTCAGCGCGACTTTGCGATGCAGCTGCTGATCGAATGCCGCGAGTACGACCCCCATACCGCCACGGCCGACCTGCCCGACGACCACGTATCGGTCGACCATCGTTCCGGGCGGAAACTCGCCGGTTTCTGTGTCCCCTTCCGCGATCGACCGCGTGGAGATCCCAAGCAAACTATCCTCGAGGCGGGAGTCCTTGGAAGCGGCGCGCGGACCCGTGGACGAGGTTGCGGGCATGACAGACCGGCAGCATGCCAGTACGCGTCCAAGGGGTCGAGCTCCGAGTCCAGAACCGAACGCGCCGCCTCGTCACCTGGCCGTTTACGAGAGAAACCAAAAGAGACGGCGGCGATATCGTGCATCCCATGGCGGGACGAAACTCGTTTGCACACGACGCTCCCACCCCTGTTTTTGATGGATGCAGTGGTCCCCTTCCCCGCGATGCCGAAAGGTCGTCGCGCCGCGACACGCGACCCGCGTTGCATCGTCGACTTGTTGTTCGTATTCGCTACGAAGTCCCAGGTTGACACGGGCTTCGCAACGCGGAATCTGCCACCGGTTCGCATCGGTCGGCGCGGTCCCTCGCAGCGCAAAATCGTGCATCCCTTGTTTGGCGACGCAAACTTCGATCTCGCCGCGGCGCCCAAAGATCCAGAGCTCGATGATCAGTATGATCCCGAGCACGATCCAAAACGCCCATCCGCGCCACCATCCTGCACCCGACTGCAAATCTTTCGACGCCAGGGCGTCCGGCTCCGAAGTCGCGGGCTGCTCGTCCCCCTCGCCCATGAGACGCCCGATCATGACACGACGGGCCGGCGTCCACGGCCACAAACCATTCAATCATCGGCGCACCGCACGCAATGACGCCTCGGAAAATTCTCACCCTCTTTGCAACGACGAGATGCGAGCTCACATGAACCCTCGACATTCCACCAAAAACTAGGGTTTCGAATCGAGTGATGATCCGAACGCGTGCCAGCTTGTATGCATTGCAGCGATACATGCAAAACGCGGGCATCGCACGTTGGAAGTAGGTCAGCCGCGACGAGCTCGTGTATAGTGCCCAGGTTGGCGAGTACGACCCTAACCTAGAGCTAGGGCGCCCCCCCAAAGAGAGCGGAGCAAAGTTACAATGAGCGATGAGGCTTGGATCGAGCAATCTCTAGCTCGGCTGGAAGAACTCGAGAGCCACAAGGCGTACCTCGAGGCGCAAGGCGACACTGGAAGGTTGGCCGAGGTCCAGGCCGAGATCACCGGGCTGTACGAAGCGCTCGAAGCCGTGGCGGCTCAAGACGAAGCAGCCGAAGAAAACTCCGATCTCGACGACGAGGACTTTCCTGGCACGGCACGCGAGGATGCGATCGGTGCGACGCCACTGGTCGCATTGCCTCCGGTCGTGAATCCTCGAGCCAGTTTCAGCACCCCCGTAGCGGCTCGTTCTCATCAGGCCTCCTCGGCGCTGAATGGTCTCCATAGCCCTTCGGCGCTGGGGGGACCTCACGCTCCTTCGGCGCTGGGCGGGCCATTCGACCTTTCGGATGATCCTTTGCCGTTTGCGGGTTCGATCAGCGAAAGCGTCGACTTGGGCGAAGGTGAGCTCGACGACCTCGAAAGCAAACGCGGTCGAAGCAAAGCTCCTCTCATCGCCGCCGCTGGTTTGCTCGTGACCGCCATCGGAGTCGGTGCATTTCTTTGGGCGGGGTCGCGAACACCGGAAGTTCAGCGAGCCGCAAACGCCGCTCCCGCCCAGGTGATCAGCGCGAGCGCGATTCCGGCAGACACCCAGGAACCGGCCGCTGCCAAAGGTGCAGACGTCGCTCGAACGCAGAGTGCCCTCGTCGCCGATTCGGAGGACGAAGATGCCCCGGAGGCCTCCGAGGACGATGGTGACGAACCGAGTCAACGTTCATCTAGCCACTCGAGTCGCAAAAAGAAGAAGCACAAGGACAAACGCAGCAAAGGGCGTCGCTCGTCCGGTAGCAAGTCGCAGAGCAAGCGCGTGAGCAAAGACGAGGACGACGGCCGCAAGGTTCGAACGACCCAATCGAGCGATCCGCTCGCCGGAATCTGAGTCCAGGGGGAATGAGGGTGTCCCGCGGGTGCAAACCCGAGGCAGTCGTGGCCCCTCACACCGCCAACACGGAAGGGGGGCGGTGGTTCCGCTAGGCCGCCACGTCGCGACGACCCAATGAGGTCAATGCGACGAGACGATTGGCCAAATCCCAGCCCCTGCGTTTGGGCGCGGGCTGTAGTTCGGTCAATAGATCGGACAGCGAGGCCCATCGATCCTTGGGATGCGCCGCGAGACCGCGGGCGAGGATCGAATGCAGACGGGCGGGGACCATGCCTTGGCCGATCGGCTCGCGAACGCGTCCTTGCAGGATCTCGGCTCGGATCTCTTCTCGGTTGGTGCCCTCGAACGGATAGCAGCGATAAAGCGCATCGAATAGGGCGACACAAAACGAGAATTGATCCATTGCGGGATCGGCCGCGGCACCCGAACCGTGCTCTGGAGACATATAGGGAGGGGTCCCCATGACGAGACCAGGCTGCGTGAGGCCATCGTCCGGATCGGTCGATGGTCTGGTCTCGAGGGTCCGAGACAGGCCAAAGTCGGTCAACTGCACACGCCCTTGGCTTCCGACGAGGATATTGTCCGGCTTGAAATCACGATGCACGACGCCCGCAGCATGAGTTGCTGCGAGTCCACGCCCCGCTTGGACGAATACGTCGAGGATCTCGGCCCAGCTGCGATCGTGAGTCAGCCATTTCGTCAAGGTGCAGCCCTCCACGTATTCCATGGCGAGGAAGGCCCGCCCATTCACCTCACCGAGGTCATGCACCATGACCACGTTGGGGTGCGAAACGCGGGCCATGTACTTGCCTTCGCGAAAAAGCCGATCGTGGCCTCGCTCGCCCCGATTCCGACGATTCGGATCCAGCCGGCAAAGCTTGAGAGCCACTTGGCGCTCGAGCTCGGTGTCATACGCCCCGAACACGACGCCCATCCCCCCTTGGCCAAGACACTCGAGGATGATGTACCGACCGAAGTTGCCTCCGATCACGGGCTCGAGGGGTCGCCTCAGGAGCTTCGGAGGCGGGGGTGCAGCCAAACGCGGAATCGGCACCGGTTCCTCGGGGCTCTCCAGCATCCGCAATGCGCAAGAGCCCGTTTGCCTCCGAACCGCGCGCTCCCGCCCCAAACGCTTCGTTTCGCCTCTCACTCCCTCAAGGTACACCCATCTCTTACAAAGTCACCTTTTATCCTACATTATGACCTCGAAGCTTGGCCCTTCGGGTGCAGATTGCGCACTGGTAGAAGCGCTGCGCATCCGAGACAGTCGACCCCGGTTCAAAGGTCCTCGATGCCCGACGCTCCAAAAACCGTCTTTGCCCGCATTCTCGATGGCGAACTGCCCTGTCACAAGGTGTACGAGGACGACCTCGTCCTTGCATTCCTCGACATTGGCCCGCTCAGTGACGGGCATACCCTCGTCATTCCAAAAGAACGCAAAGCTCATCTCCATGAGCTTTCGGACGAATCCTCAGCCGCAATTGGTCGGCTCCTCCCGCGGCTCGCTCGCGCGATCCTGAACGCGACCGGAGCGACGGCCTACAACGTGCTGCAGAATAACGGCTCTGATGCGCACCAGGTCGTGATGCACGTCCACTTTCACATCATTCCGAAGAGCGGTCCGCACGGGCTCGGGATCGGCTGGGATCCGGTCAGCCTCGACCGTGAACGAGCCCCCATTCTGGCGGAGCGTATTCAGGCGGAGTTGACATCGCTCGGGCCCCTTGATCCGTGAGCCCAATGTCCTCCTCCGCTTCGACATCATCGATACTGTGACATTCGAGTTCGCAGGGTCCACAATCGAAACGAACGTGAACGTGTTGATCGTGGCCCGGCGAATGACGCACGAACCCCACCCTCGCGTGGCTCCCGCGCGGATATTGTAAGAGCGCATCGAGTTCGGCGTCCGTGGCACCCGCCGCGGTTGCAGCCGCATGGACGCGACGCTGCATCGCATAGTCCAGGAACACGACCACGCTATCGACTTCGGCAAACGCTTTGATCAACTCCCATGTCGCGAGCCAATCGACGCGCTTGGGAGTGAGTGCAATGGCCGAGGGGATCTCCGCGCGACGAGGGAGTCGAATGTCGACGTCTCGCCCCGTTTGATGCGAACGATGGTGACCGAGTTCCCCTCCCCGCACGGCACTCATCGAACCGATCTTGAGCGTGCCATGATTGTGGGAGCGCTCGCGAAATCGATTGATCCCCGCAAGGAGTTGCTCCACGGCATGGGTGGTGCCGTAGGAAGTTTCGGGAAATCGCACTTGATAGCCCTCGCCCGGTGGGATCTTGACGGCGTTGACGAGCCACCCATCATCCGGTGACCCGACCCCGACCCCACCGCGACGAACCACTCGCGAACCCTCGGGAGGAATCACGACCGCATCGGCGTGGATCCAGTCGTAGACCAGCGGATCGATCCAAATCTTCAACTTCTCACCGGGGACCATCTTGTCCTGGTAGGGCCAATTGTAGGATCGCAGCTGCCACGAATCGACCCCATGGCCAGCGGCGATCCGCCACCACGTGTCGCCCTCTTGGACGATGTAATCGATGCGCTGTCGCGGGCTTGGCTTTCGCGTGGTCCACACCCGCAATTCGACCCCTGCCTTGAGTTCATTGGCCTCGTCGGTGAGGGCGTTCCAAGCCCGCAATCGATCGGGCCGGACTCGATACCGATGGGCGATCTGATCCACGGTCTCACGCGCGACCGCCACGTGACGAATCCAGTGGTTTTCTGGCGTTGTCTCCACGGGATGCAGGGTCGGGCAAAGCTGATTCGATGCCGCGCGGGCCGACGAGATGAGCGAGGGCCCCGATCCTCTGCTCACGAGGCCGAGCAAAGCCACGCAGAGAACCGACCCCACGACCCTCGTTCGTCGAACATGCACCATGAAAACATCGTGAGTATACGGGGTCGCAGTCCCCATGCGAGCCTCATCACATTCGCTTTCGCGGTGGCACACGCGCCACACGAACATTGCAGAACGTTCCATCTGCATGTCCATCGAACATGCACGATTCGTTCATCCGTTCTGGCCGGCGATGATTCAGCCGCTGGACCGCCGACCCACCGCTTCGTCATGCGTCCAAGAAGAAAGGTTGAAGGTCCGTTCGACCGTCTCGTTCGGCGCTTGGAATGTGCCCGACACAACTTTGGCATCACCCCTCGCCGAAAGCGTCAGCGGGCAACATTCTCGGACGGCCCGCGAACACGAGGGTCTAGAGCACCGACCGGTTCGCGGCGCGTCCGAGAAGCGGTCGGTGCTCTAGGACTCGGTCCGCAGCTCTCGGCCGCCCCGCGATGCCCCGATGCCAAACCGAAGCATCACGGCTGGGAGGTTCCGAGAGGTTCTCCCGACCCCCGCGCAGCCCGACCCCCGCGCAACTCAAACCCCGCGCAACTCAAAATCCAATGCCCGTAGATGCGTCCGGGCGGACGGGAACCGAGGCGAGCTCGAAACGTAGGTACGAGTGAAGCCGCCGCGAGCATGGGTTCAGGGTTCCTAACCGCCGTTCACGTTGGGGTTCGAGCTGGCCACCGAACGGAGCGCGGCCGTCTCGGCCGGGATGCGAACGCCGAGCAGCAGGACCAAGTTGCACGCACTCGCGACGAGAGCGGTCCACACGGCCCCAAACATCAGCGGAACCGAGGCGAGCTCGATCCCCACCGCAATATAGTTGGGGTGGGCGAGCACGCGATAGAGACCTGCCGTCACGGGCGGCCGCCCGGGTATGACGAGGATGCGAGTATTCCAACGACGTCCGAGACTCGCGATCGCCAAGCCACGCAGCCCTTGAGCGACGACGAATGCCGCGAGCCAGAACCACCAGCGCGCGGACAAGATCGGACCTCGAGCGAGCCCTTCGATGAGACAGCCGAGTAGCCACCCGACATGGAGCGGAAAAAACCAGTGATAGTGATCGGCACCGAACTCGATCGCGCCCTGTGAACGGGCCCAAGCGGCGTTCCGTCGCGCGAGTCGGAGTTCGAGGAGCCGTTGGACCACGATCGCGAGCAGAAGACCAACGAGTACAAGCCTCGACTCGTTCACCATCGCACCACGACGGCCTCCGCGCTGAATCCGGGTCCAAGGCCGAGGACGACCCCCACACCGCCCGTGGGCGCAACTTCGGCGAGAAAGCGTTCGAGGACGAACAACACCGTAACGCTCGACATGTTGCCATGGGCGCGCAGCACATCCCAGGCGTGTCGCAAGCGATCATGCGAGACCCCCAAAGCCTCCTCGTAGGCGCGCAACACCTTGGCACCGCCTGGGTGGACGAGAACATGTTCGACCTGCTCGTGCGCACAGCCGGCCCGATGCAAGGCTGTGGCCAGGAGATCGGGGCCGACTTCATGCACGATCGAAGGGATGCTCTTGGCAAATCGGACTTGCAACCCTTCGGAGCCGAGCGTCCAGCCCATGACGTCCGCAGTGCCATCGAGCAGTTGGCTGTGCCCGCAGAGCACCTCGAGCCCCTTGTCGGCCGGTGCGATGACGGCCGCGGCCGCGCCGTCCCCAAACAACGCCGTGGCGATGAGGTTCGCTTTCGAACGGTCGCCATGGACGAAGGTCGTGCTGCAGATCTCGGCCGCGACCAACAGGACCGGCCTCGCATCACCCCGGACGAGGCTCGCGGCGATGGCGAGGCCTGCAGCTCCACCCGCACACCCGAGGCCCCAGATCGGGACCCGACGAATGTTTCGCGGAAGATCCAATCGTTGGACGAGGATGCTATCGATCGAAGGCGTCGCGATCCCTGTCGTCGACACGAACACCACACCACCCAACCGCTCGCGTGGGATCCCTGAACGTTCGATCGCCCGCTCGCAGGCGCGGAGCGACAACTCGAGGGTCATTCGCTCGTAGCAGGCATTCTTCTCGGGGAATCCGTGGGGTTCGCGATACCAAGAGAGCTCATTGGCGAGCTGCCGCTCTTCGATGCCGGTGTTCTCGAACGCGCGAAGCAGGCGTTCGAGACCCTGAACGTCGCGCGCAAAAAAACCTTCGGCAAACGCTCTCGCGTCGGACTGCACGAGCCGATGGGGCGCGACGGCAGTTCCCACCGACACGACCCGCGCGGTCGCGTTCACCCCCCCTCCCTGGGATCGGGCTCCGGGGTGGCACAAGTATCGCGGAACACGTACTGCTCGAACCGTTTACGGTGCGAACTCGTCCAGTCGATCGAAGGTCGCTTGCGCTCCTCGGGCACGTACCCCAAGCGATAGAGAGCAATCAGTTCGAGATCGTCCGGAACGGCGAGAATCCGCCGAATCTCGGCCCACGCATCGGGAAATTCCATGGGTGTCGAGACGAACTGAATCCCCATGCCGAGGTCGACCGTGGTCAGCCAAATATTCTCGATCGCCATGCCGATGCCGAGCAAGCTGTAGAATCCGCTCAACTCTCCAGGCCGATACTCCTCGCGAGTCAACAAGGTTGCGAGCAACAGCGGGCTCTCCTCGACGAGTTTCGCGTTGTCGCGACCGAGGGTTCGGGGGACCCCGAGTCCGTTCATCAGCCGCTGTCCCGTCGCGGTGAATACCTGACGGATGAACGGACGCAACGCTCGCGGCATTTGATCGATGTAGATCCCGTCGCGGCGTTCCTTCATTTCCGTTTCCGAGAATCGGAAGTACTTCTTGTAGCGGTCGAAAAACCGTCCGCCGGCCATCAACGCTTCCATCGTGTCGCCTGCAACTTTGGAGATCCGCCCGCGGATCTCGGGGTCGGTCACGAGGATGAAGCGCCAGGGCTGCGAATTGAAATGGCTAGGAGCTCGCGAGGCCGCCTCGATCAAACGATGTTGGTGTTCCAGCCTAACCGGGTCCGGCTTGAAATGACCATTGGTCGTGCGCCGCCGCAGGATTGCATCTCGAAGATCCATCGGAGGATCACACCGCCTTGTCGAGGAGGGCGAGACCGTACCCCGCCAAACCGACGATGGCGAGCGCGGGATGCCAGGTCGTTCGCGGCTTGGCGAAGGGAAACACGGCCAGGGACAGGAGCGTCACGAGCAAACCATAGCGAAAGTCGAGCACGGCCGTCGCGATCGCAGACGCGAACACCATCGCATACAAACGATGGTGCCAAATCCCGAAGTGCAGACCGAACACCTGCGCTCCAACGCCGACACCGACATTCACGAGGTACAAGCAGAGCGCGGCGAGAAGCATTCGAACTCGAAGTTGGGCGGCATTGTAGCTCGACCCCGCCGGTCCGCTGGACCAGCGCAAAGCGTCCTGAGCGCCACGAACGGCGCGGACTTCGGACCTCGCGGGACTAAATCCTGAGTTCCTGACCCGCACTCAACACGATGCGAGAAAAATACTCGCGGACGCTCGTCATCAGCCGCACGAGTTCAGCGGTGCTCATCGTGTCGCTCGGCACGACGATCGCCGTATCTTTGCCCAGATTCCGTTTCTTGACCGATGCGAGGATCGACTGGAGCCCGGCGAGCGTCTGTGCACGACGCGACTGACCCAGCCCTGAATCGGCCCCGGTCACTTCGAATTCACCGTCGACCGCTCGAATCGTCAACCCCAAGGCCGCCGAGCCTTGTTGGAGCTCGATGCCGCCCGGTGTCAGCAAATAAAAGGGCTGAGAACGAAGACCACGGCCCGCACTATTGACGAGCAACGACATCCTGGGTGGAAGCACGGGCCGAGATTCGGCGGCCGCATAGGCCACCATCAACAACGTCATCGCCGGAATGTCGCTGTGCGCCGCAATGTGGACGAGCGTGGGGATTTCGACGCTCAATGATGCCGATTCGACCGCGAGGCGAAGCCATTCGAACTGGATCGCATCGTAGAAAAAGGCTGGACAGCCGCTCAGGCACGCTGGGGCCGCGGCGGGATCCATGACCTTGCCCTCTTGCAATGGAACGATCGTGCGATCGAATACGTCGAGGCGGGTCGGTCCAACGGTCACGAACACGCCAGGCGCCAGGTCGAGGCCGTTTCCGAGGGGTACGCTGTTCGCCCCGATCGCCTGCTCCACGTGGGTGCTCACGATGGATCCGAAACTGCTCAGCCGGCTCACCGACACCGGTTCGCTCGCTGCGAACACCGCGAGCGGGTGGGAACCGAGGGCACAGAGCAGGGCTAGGGCGAGCAGCGGACGCATCAGAGCTCCTCCACGGGAAACGTCAACCAGGGATCGATGGTGTTCTCCGCGATCATGCCCGCTGCCCCAGCGAGCCCGAGGGAGCGACTCTGCAAGCGGTCTTGCACGACCTCGGACGACGGGCGCAAGTCGCCGAGCTTTTCGGGGAGCAGGGTCGTCATCCCGATGATCTCGTAGAAGCCATCGGACTCGATCGCCGCGACGTGGACGCGATACGGGTCGGACTTGCAGTCCAACCGAACGAGCGCTCCGTCCTCGAGATCGCGGTGAGCTTCGGCAGTCAGCAAGGTGACCGCTTCGACCATCCCTCGCTGCCAAAGCCCGAGTCGTTGCAACCTTGCGACGGCATCGCGCGAAACCTCGTCGATCAATCCCCCGAGGGGACGCTCGGCGACGGCGTCACATTCGGCGCCCCGCAATACGGCCGCATAGCGTTCGATCTCTTCGACGAAGCGCCGTTCGACGACCCGCGGGTTCGAGTGAGCATTGAGCTGTGGTTGCAAGGCCCCCACGATGGAGACGGGCGACCCATCGCTCAACCACACGAGCAAGAACAGTGCGTCCCAACCGACCAAGGCTCGGCCCGATTTCACGCACAAACTGTTCGCCCCTTCGACGCAATGGATGAACGAGTTGGCGGCGCGAAACGTTGGCGTTTGATCCGGCAGCCTGGCGATGTCGACCTTGGGGGCACAACCAAGCAAGGGCACGATCGCGAGCACCCCCCAGGACGAGATCCAGCATTCGCGGCTGACGAACATACGTGCGAGGTTGGCTTAGCAGAGGTAGTGCGCGGGCACCAAGGAACTGCCGAACCGAGCCATGACCGCGCGTTTTCGCCGCAATTTTGGGCCACGGCCGACGTGTATGGAATCTAAACCGGTGGGACTCACCTGGCGAACCGCGGATGACTCGGTATGTCTGTACTTGGACGATTGCTTGGAACGGCTCGCCGAACTGCCCGCCGCGAGCGTCGACGTCGTGTTTGCCGATCCGCCATACTTTCTCAGTAACGGGGGCATGACCTGTCGTTCGGGTCGACGGGCAAGCGTCGACAAGGGGGCATGGGACCGCAGCCGTGGCGTCGAAGAAAACCACGCTTTCAATCGGGCGTGGCTCGGTTTGTGCCAGCGAGCACTCAAAGCGAACGGCACGATCTGGGTCTCGGGGACGAGCCACGTGATCCACAGCGTAGGGTTCGCGATGCAGCAACTCGGCTTCAAGCTGCTCAATGAGATCGTTTGGGAAAAACCGAATCCTCCGCCCAATCTCTCCTGTCGCTATTTCACCCACTCGACCGAAACGGTGCTTTGGGCCGGACGAGACCGCAAAAGCAAACACCATTTCGCCTATGCGTCGATGCGTGAGCTCAATGGCGGCAAGCAGATGAAGACCGTTTGGCGGATGCCGGCCCCCGGACGGGACGAAAAACAGCACGGAAAACATCCCACCCAAAAACCGATCGCGCTGCTCGAACGGATCCTACTGGCATCATGTCCATCGGGCGGGACGGTGCTCGACCCGTTCAACGGCAGCGGGACGACAGCCATCGCCGCGGTCCGAGCTGGCCATCGGTACGTTGGGATCGAAAGCGAAGCAGCGTACATCGATCTCACGGTGGCGCGGCTCGGCGACGAGCGGTTTCGGCTCGCTCTCTCGGCCTGAACCGCTCTCGGCCTGAACCCCGTGGCCTGAGCAACTTTCGGGTGGAGCCGATGGGGCGGCTCGAGGCCTCGAACCGGTGCGCCTCCGGCCTACGACTCGAGCTTGGGTCGCAGTCGCGCGATGACGAAATAACGAAAACGCCCGTGCTCGAGAGCGGGCTGATAGGTGTCGAACAGACCAGGCGGGAGCGGCTCGACGTGGAATGTCGCAAGCCACTTTCGGAGCGGTTTCGCCAACGTGGAGGGCAGCCCTGCCAGGTCGCTGAAGTCGACGACCCACACTTCGCCCTGCGGCGCCACGGTCGAAAGCGCGTTGTCCAGTGCCGCGTGGGCGTCGGTGACCATGGACAAGCAGTAGCTGAAGAGCACGCGATCGGGACGGTCACCCAGCAGCATCTGGTAGTCCGCCGTCTCGGCAAACCCGTGCTGGAACGAAGCCCACGGACACTTGCTTCGTGCGTGAACCAGCATCGCGTCGCTGGCTTCGATGCCGCCGAATTTCGCCATCGGCCTGCGTGCGTGGAGCTTACGCAGATTCCGACCCGTGCCCGGCCCGATCTCGATCAATCGATCCCATCGCTCCTCGAGTAAACGCTCGAGCGCGGTGTCGCGTCCGAACAGGTAGTACTTGCGCGTCACATCGTAGATGCGACGCGACCACCCGTAGTATCGATTGAGGAACTCCCGATGTGCGCTCAGGCGCCGAACGTCGCTCATGAAACGAGACGATAGAGGTCGACGCGTTGGAACTGACGGCTTCGCTCACTCTCGGTCGCGAAGTCCGATGGTTCGTTCAGGCGCTCGAACCGGCGCGTGAGTTGGTTCCGCTCCATGATGCAGTCGTTCTCGACGGTCCGCCGCAGGATGAGCGCACCAGGTCGCGCCGTGCGAGCGATCTCTCCCAACATTTCCCGTTGGACGTGCTCGGGCATCCAATCCGGTGCATCGCTCAAGATGTAGTGCGACCAGCTATTGGCCCCCGCTCGTCGCATGACCGTAATGAAATTGTCGTTATGGTAACGCACCGGAACGTCGGCTCCGAGCGAGCGTTGATATCGTTCTCGGCGTAGATACGGCGGGAGCGACTCGGGATGGTCGTGATTGAAATGGCCGGCGGCGCTGTACCAGGCGATCCAATTCCGTTCGAGGTCGGTCTCGGCCACCCGCTTGAGGTGGTTGACGTAAAAGCTCGGGAGATCGTCCTGATTGGTGGCCTTGAGCATCCGTTCGCGCTGGGCCTTGTTGACCCCCATCGCGATGTCGTGGATCGGCGTGTTCAGAAACGCACGGACGTGCGGACGACGGAGCGCGATTCCAACCGTATCGTCGATGTGGCGGTACCGTTCCGCCAACGTCATCGGCACGGCCTGGCGTAGCCAATCGGCGCTCAAGTTCGAGACCCGGCGCAGCATGGTCAGGATCTGACCCGACATCCCCTGCCGGTAGTAGGGCTTGTGAAACCGACTGTGATGCTTTTTCCAGTACTTTCGGACCCACGGAGGCAATCCCTCGGTGAGCTTCTCCACCATCTTCGCGGGGTTCGTCGTGTACCCGCGAGCAAACAGATCGTAGAAGTCGGAATAGACCTTGATCTTCTGGGCGCCTTGCAGCTTGAGCGCCGTCAAAGCCAGATGGTGGTGGTTGATGTCGACCGCGTCGATACGACGGGGATGCTTGGCCGCCATGGCTGCCACGCCGCAACCTGCCCCCGTGATCGAGATGACCTCGGACGTCTCGTCGAGGCCAAGGATCTTCTGATCGACCTCGGAGTCTTCGAAAACGATGTTGTAGACGAACAATCGCCGAAATACGGACATGAACAGACGGGCTCGATCCACGTTGTCGCTCCGGGGCAGGAGGCATGTCGCCCCCTGGCTGATGCGGGCTTGTATCACCGCCTGAGCGCGGTGGAAAAGCGAGAAACGCCCGACGTCACGAAATTGTGACCCCGCCAAAGCGGCTCAGAACCCGCTAGGAGACGCGTTTCACGGGTGCGAACCTCTTCACGCACCCCGGTCGGCAACCGCATTTTCCGATTTGGGCGCCCGAATGCCCAGCCGATCACCGACTCGCTTGCCCAAGTTCGAACCCGCGCAGCTCGGGCGTGCGGACCGTTGCACCGTGGTGGAAGGGGAACGTTTCGGTAGGAGCGATCCACCTTCGCTGGGATCGCGATTCTGCGCATGACGGGCATGGGTCCCAAACCGGCCGTGAAACCGGTCGAAACGAACCCCGTTACGGCTTTCTGGTAACTTGGCCACGCCTCTTAGGGAGGTCCCCCCCTTGTCCCTGAGTCCAGCCGCCACCGTGCATCATCCCGTCCGAAACGACACCTCGGTCGACACGCGGCGGGACCGACTGAGCAGCTATGACCTCGTGGCCAAGCTCGGACAAGGCGGGATGGCCGAAGTGTACCTGGCGATCGCGCGCGGTCCGATCTCGGACTTCCACAAGCTCGTGGTGCTCAAGCGCCTGCATTCGGCTTTGGAAAGCGATCAGGGGATCGTGGACATGTTCCTCGCCGAGGCGAAACTCGCAGCGCGCCTCAGCCACCCGAATATCGTCACCACCTTTTCGGTGGATGCCGACGAAGGGTGTCCCTTCATCGTCATGGAGTACCTCGAGGGCGTCTCGCTCGGCGCCCTCATCGAGAGCCTGCGAGGCCGACCGTCGAGCGAGCGCTGGCCGTTGTTGTCCGCCATATCCCAGGCGTTGGCGGGCCTGCACTACGTGCACGAGTTCAAAGACTATGACGGAACACCGCTTCGGCTCGTGCACCGCGACATCAAACCGAGCAATGTCTTCGTCACATTCGATGGTCAGGTCAAATTGCTCGACTTTGGTATCGCCAAAGCGATGGGCGAAGGCAGCGATTCGACCGCCAGCATGGCTCTCAAAGGTACAGCCCGGTATATGGCGCCCGAGTCGGTCTGCGACGCGCGCAGCGTCGACCGGAGATCCGACATTTTTGCGATGGGGGTCGTCCTCTGGGAGGCCGCGACCGGGACGATCCCTTGGAACGGGCTCGACAACATGCGAATCCTCCTGCGTCTCGCCGACCGCAAGACGCCGCTGACGGAAGCCGTCGAGATCCTACCTCCAGACCTTCATCGAATCTGTGCCCGCTCCATGAGTGCGGACCGCCTCGCACGGGTCGCCACCGCGCAGGAATTGAAACTCGAGCTCGACGTATTCTTGCGCCGCAATGGCGATGGCTCGGGGGGTCCCGAGGCCCTGGCATCGCTCGTCCAACGAACATTCGGCGAGATCCGAGAGCGACGAGCGGCCGCGATTCGGGCTCGTCTCGACGATCTGGCGGCCTCCGGCCCGCTTCCTCGGTTGCCAGGATTTGGGCAGTCCGAGCCGAGCGCCCCGCGACCGAACGCGAGCGCCAGCCAGTCCCATCGAAGCCTTCGTGCGGCAGGCCGCCCGATCGGTCTCTTCATCGCAGGCGGGATGTTGGCTTCGGCGATGGTGTGGACCGGATACTGGCTCGGAAGCCGCCCTGCTCATGACGGAGCCCCTACTCCGCCCTTGGCACCCGCCTCCACCGCGAATCTTCGTCCGCCGGTTCCCGCACCGCCCGAACCACCTCCGCTCGCGTCGACGCAGCCGCTGGCTTTGGTGCTACCCCCCGTCCCCAAAGCGAACGTCGAGATCGACGTGCAAGCGATCCCGTCGTCCGCAAGCCTTTACTTCGACGGGGGTCTGCTCGAACGCAATCCGGCGCATGTGTCCTACCCTCGCGAAGGAAGCACACACCGCTTGGAAGCGCGTGCTCCCGGATACGAGGCGGCGACGCTGGACGTCATCGTCGATCGGGACCGCGTGATCTCGTTGACCCTGCAACCATTGCCCCCCCCGAAACGACGACAGACCGCCGCCACGAACGCGTCCGAGGGGATGGTCTCCACGCCCGATGCGAACCGCTCGGCGGCCGTTCCCACACCTCCTCCACCCAGGTTTGGGGAACTGCCCAAACCAGGTGAACTCGCGACGTCACTTCGGCTCGACGAAACCATCCCTTGGTCCACTCCATGATCGCGCCATGGGTTGCCCTTGCTGCCCTCGTCACCCTCGGCCATGGACTCGACGGGGAGCTCGACACGGTTTCGACTCCGCCTCCGGATGCGAGCGTCGATGAAGCGGCTGAGCATTTCACACGAGGCGTCCAGCTCTATGCCGAAGGCGACTTCAAGAGCGCACTCTTCGAGTTTCAAGAGTCGCACAAGCTCATCGGTGACTATCGCATCCTCTACAACATCGGCGTCACGGAGCACCAGCTGCGCGACTACGCGGCGGCGTTGCAGTCGCTCGAGCGCTACCTCGACGCGGGCGGATCGAACCTTGCGCCCGAGCGCCGCGACGAAGTCACCAATCACGTTCGAACCCTGCGAACCCGGGTCGGGTACGTCGCGCTCACGACGAACGTCGAAGGTGCATCGATTCAGGTCGATGATGCGATCGTCGGCACGTCCCCACTGGCGACGCCCCTCACGTTGAACATTGGACCTCGACGGCTCGAGATCCATGCATCCGGGTACCAACCTCACGCGCAACCGATCTCGATCTCCGCGAACGACACGATGCCCCTGCACGTCGAGTTGAGCCCTTGGTCCCGTGCCGCAACGGATCGAGCGCCAACGGACGGACTCGAACCCACGTCGGACGGGTCAGGGGATGGAAGGCCGCGTCATCCTCGAGCAGTTCCGATCACCGCGTGGGTGTTCTTGGGCGGCACCGTCCTGGCGGGAGCCGCAACCATCGTCACCGGAACTCTGGCCCTCGATGCCGACGACGACCTTCGACGAGAGCTCGAGGTTCAGCCGCCCGATCCCACCGTCGTCGACGACGCGCAATCGCGGAGGAGTACCCTCGCGGTTACGACCGATGCGTTGATCGGGGTTACGGCCGCGATGGCAGCGACCACCCTCACCCTCGGGGTCGTCGCGATCGTAAGACGCACCCGTCGTGGGTCTCGGGATCGTCAGGCGATGGCGCCCCATTTCGTGGGTCCGGCGCTCAGGTTCTAGCTCTCGTCCCCGTCAGCACACTTCACCGGACGCGCAACTCTAGGGTCCGATTCGTGATGCAGCGATGGAGGATCGAGCAAGAGACCTCGCTGTTCGGGTCGCCCCAGCGCTCGTGCAAGTTCCCAAGCATGCGCACGACGACGCGCTCGAGGTCGGCGGTCGTGGGTTCGGGCAAAGCTGCAAAGCGCACGCCCCCGCCGTCTTCGACGTAGACACCATCGAGCGCGAGCAACATGAGCATGAACGTTCATTCGCATTTTAGTGTTCGAGGGGCCTTCACCAAGGCCCCGAGACGCCTGGCTCGTTTGTGATACTCGTGGCATGTGTCCGGCGGCTTGCTGAAGCGCCTCGCCGTCGTCGCGACCACTGTGCATGGGGGTGACGGTTGGCTCCACTGGGATGCCCCGCCGCAGTGCCCGAACATCGAGGACGTCACAACGCGCATCGAGCACTATGTGGGTGCGGTGGCCGAGGACCCCTCGATCGAAGTCGATGCGAAGATCGACGGCGAGGGCCTTCGCCTTCGCTTGCAGACGCGCATCTCGGGCCGAGACGAGGTCCGCGAGGTCACGGCTGAGTCCTGTGAGACCTTGGCCGATGTGGTCGCGCTGATCGTCGCAGTATCGATCGACCCCGTGCGAACGGTCACGCAGTTGCCCGATCCGAGCGAGTACGCGGCGTCGACGACCCTCGCCCCCACCGAGGACATCGAAGCTGGGCTCGCGCCTGGGGAGATCGACGAGCCGATGTCATTCCCAAGCGCTCCAGTCACCGAACCACCTGGAGCGAGGGCCCTCGAGATCGAGCTGGCCGCCGCAGGCGGGGTGGACTTCGGGTCGACTGCGGCCGTCAGCGGCGGCCCCCGATTGGGCGTGGCCCTCCGCTGGCCTCGGGTCATCGCCGCGCTCGATGGCTTTTACATCGTGCCTCGGCTCGCGACGCGAACGGATCCAACGGCCCAAGTCCTGGTTCACCTCGGCGCCGCACAAGCTCGCACTTGCTTTCGCGCTCCTATTCGCAGGGTCGACCTCCAAGGTTGTGGCGCCGTCGAACTCGGTGCACAGCGGGGCGATGGACGGCTTGCACCCGGGTCACGGGTCGCCCATGCGCTCTGGGTGGCCGTCGCGGCGGCGGTAGGACTTCGGGTTCCGCTCACCCGGCGCTTGGCATTCTCGACCATGATCGAGGCCGTCGTTCCTGTTCGTCGCCCTGCGTTCGAACTGGGGGAAGGCGCGGCGGCCACAGAGGTATTTCGCAGCCCAAGTGTCGTGGCTCGCATATGGATCGGCCTCTCATGGATCGCGAAACGGAGACCTTGACGCAATATCGTCGAGTTCATGCGTGGTCTTGCGAGGACGATTGACGGATCCGGTTCGAACCGGAGAACAGACGCATAGCGGCTCGTGCAGGACTTCGAACATTTCTATCGCGAACATGCGCCATTCGTGTGGGCGGCCGCGTGGCGCCTGCGCGTTCCTGCCCACGCGGTCGACGATGCGGTTCAGGAGGTGTTTTTGGTCGCCCATCGTCGAATGGGGGAACTCGACGATGTGGTCTCGCCACGAGCCTGGCTCTATGGCGTCACGCGTCGGGTCGTGTTCCGCCAGCGTCGCACCTCCGCTCGCCTGGCCCGCAAGCGCTTCGCCTTCGCGAGCACCCAGGAGTCCCGCTCCGAACCTCACCATCGACACGAGGCGGCCCGCGATGCCAGTCGCCTGCTCAAAGGTCTCGAGCAGGATCAACGGGAGGTCTTCGTGATGTCCGAACTGCTCGGGATGCATGCTCCCGAGATCGCCGTCGCGGTCGGTGTGCCGGTCAATACTGTGTACTCGCGCTTGCGTCTCGCCCGACGCCGACTCGAAAACAACGCAGCCCGTGAAGGACCGCTGCAAGACCGTCTCGACGCCGCTCGAGCCGAGCAACATGTCGAACCGGATCGCATGCAGCGAGCGTGGGCCGCACTCGTCCCCATGCTCGAGATTCCGCGACGGGCCGCGGTACCTCTATTGATGTCTTGGTTCGGCGCGGGCGTGTTGGTCGCGAGTTCAGTCATGGTCGCAAGCGCAGCGGCGGTCAACGTCGCGGTCCAGATACAACGACCCAAGACCGATGTCAGCGTCACTGCCCGTCGGCTGGAAACCGCGGCGATTCGGTCCTCGTCGAATGAACACCGCAACCCCGACGTATCGGCGAACTTTCACGGTGACGTCGACCCTCTCGCAAACCTGGGCCGCGACCTCGACGCTCCCGTGGATGTGCACCGTGATCTCGACCTTCCCGCGAACCGACCTGCACATCCAACGACCGTACCGAACGACCGCAACCCGCCCGCTCCGGCTGCCCCCTCTCGTACAGCGGCCGTCCCTAGGCTTGCGGCGTCGCCCGCTACGGCGTCGGTCGTGGCCGAAGAGGTCCGCCTCCTGTCTGCCGCGGAGGCGGCCTATCTCGGCGGTACCTACGAAGCAGCATTGAGCATCCTGGCGAACCACGCCGCTCGCTATCCCGAGGGTCGGTTCGGCGATGTGCGTCGAGCCACTGAAGTACGGGTCTTATGCGCACTCGGACGTATCGAAGAAGCCGAGCTCAAAGCACGCAGGTTTCGTGCCGAGTACCCCGAATCCAACATCGCACGTAGCATGACGATCACGTGCTCGACGAGTGACGGGATTTGAGCATCTCGGGGAAGAGACGGTCATGAGTGGATCTCACCGGCTGATCATTGCTGCGTCGATGTTCTCGAGTGGATGTGTCGAAGGCGTTCCCATCGGCGATTTGGAAGCGACCGACGAGGCGAGCGACGCCCAAGAATCGAGCACCAATTCGAATGATTCGGTAGAAGAGGCTGCGCCCAAAGCCGAGGCTTGTCGCGCGGTCACCTCATCCAAAACCTCATCGTTCCGGATCAGCTACGACTTCTCCGAGCCGGCCTTCGCCTACCCCTACCCTATCGCAACGCTCTGCAGCATCATCGGAACCGATCCTCTCGAGCTATCGTGCCCTGGGCTTATCAACACCGAGGGTAAGCCGCTCGAGTTCACCGTCGAGGTGACGACCGACGCGGACGTGTTTGCGGCACTCATCGCGTCTTGGACCGGACAGCGGGTCCTGTTCGAATACTGGTCTCACGCCTTCGACCGCGAAAGCGAAGCCGAAGGTGACGTGATCCGACTTCGTGCCGAAGGGGGGTCCAGTTCACAACTGATCGCCGTGTCCGCCTCGACCATGGCGGGGGTGCCCTTCGCCTTCGGAACTCCAGAACCGTGGTTCCCCTTCGGTGTCGACCTCGTCGCGACCGAAACCCTGTGCGATCCGGTCGTGTGTGGGGACGTCGCCGCAACGCATACGAGCCAAGGGATCCAACAGCGGGGTGAAAGCGCGTTCTTGCTCCCTGGCGAAAGCCGACGCCTCCCGGGCGAGTTCTTGTATCCCGCGCCATGGCTTACCGTCGTCGAGGCCACCCAAGGGACCTGTTCCGCGGACGGAGACAACCAATCATGGTTCGCCTTCTCGCTCGTGCTGCTCAACGGACTGTCGATCGATGGCGAAACCGACTGATTTCGGACCCGTCGATCGAGGCTCTCTCTGCGTGGATTCGAATTCACTGGTGGTAGGAGATGCGCCCCATGCGATTCGACATTCCGCCTGTGCCCCTCCTGTCTGACGCATTCAGGATGATCTTCTCCCGCCAAGACCTCAGCAACCATCGCTAGGATTCGTCAAAACCCAACCTGACGCGTGCTGCCTCGAGCAGCTGCTTTCGAGACGCTGTCCGCGAATGGGCACCACGGGATTTTGGTAGTTCTCGCCGGCGTAGAAGTCCCAAACGACCTCGCCTTTCCGGGTGACTTCGGAGATCCGTCCAGGGTTCGAACTGAACACCATCACGCTGTCGTCATCGAGACTTTGAACCACTCCGCGAGTCGCCAAAAACAATCGGTGCCCTCGGGGCGATCCACGAGGAGGTGGAGCAGGTAGGGACCCGGGTGCTTGGTGACCTGCGCCTTCCCACGACAGACTCCTGCCTTGCGGATAGCCGTTCTCACGTGCCGATACGTTCGCAGACAGATAGCCGGTCGATCCCGAATTTCGAAACGGAGGGGCCCGAGGAAACTCGGGTCCCTATCGACGACGGTCGCGCGAAGGCGTCTTCGGCAAGAAGTCCCCGTTCGGGTTGTGGGTTGTGGGGACCTGATAGTCTCGCGCCATGGTGCTCGCTTCACTCGTGTCTCGTTCGATCGACGACCCCGACGTTCGTTCGTTGCTCGCAAGCTTGGGGAATCCCCAACCAGACGAAGATGAGGACGGTGATGTCACGTTTCGGATGCCCGAGGCCGGCGTCGAGGTGTTGAGCCAGGACGGGCGAGTCGCTCGGATCGATCTCTTCGGCGACACGTGGGACGGGATCTCGGCCTACGACGGTCCATTACCCTTCGGGGTGAAGTTCGGCGAGTCGCTCGACGAACTGCGCGAGCGCCTGCCGTACCCCGACGAGCGTGGAACCGATGAGGGGTGCCCGTACTTGCGATTCGACGTCGACGAGCGCGTGATCCACCTGCAGTTCGATGAGGAGGATGAAACACTCGACCTCGTCTGCATCGCTTCGGTGGAGCACGGGGTGAGCCTCGCAGAGGGGGCATTTTGGGAGGCTCTGTTCGCCATGAAACCCGAGTTCGGCATTGCTGGTTCGCAAGAATCGGCCCCCGACGACGATACCCTCGACGAAGTGGCCACGCGGCTAGGTGTGACTCTTCCGCCGAGCTACCGCGCGCTCGTGGCTCGATATGCCGCGCTTTCGATCCTTGCCGACGAAGATCTCTGGCCGGCGCCGAAGTTGGGGGATGTTGGGCCGGCGTGGCGGTTCTGCCGTGGCTTCGATGTCTACTCGCCCGGCGACGACGTACCCGAGATGCTCGACCTCGAGCTCGCAACGATCGCGTTTCGCGAGGGGACCGGTCTCGATTGGGTTCCGTTCGCCGCGCTCGACGGTTCGGCCGATCGTTATTGCTTCAAGCGAGACGGCACCATCGTCGAGTGGAGCCACGAACTCGGCCCGCAGGACCAAGACGAAGGTCCCGTCGCGCCCAACGTGTTTCGCCTGTTGATCTCGATCATTACGGACCTGCGCGACTCGATGGAGCGCATCCGTGCCGAACGAGGCTGAGAGTCGAGCCGAACGTATTGACGGAACGACGACCCATCGTGGTCCACGACTCTCGAGCCCCGAACGCGTCACTGCGAAGCGATCGGGTACTGGATCTCGATCGTCTGCGGGTCGTGCACGAGTTCGCGGCCGGGACCCGCGAGCTCGCAGTCGTGCCGCTCGAGCCACATCGCGATCGCATTGTGCGTACTGCGGTGGCCGTAGTCCTGCGTGCCCAAGTAAACGACGCTGAGCATGCGTTCGACCTCGGGGAGCTCGCGAACGGTCATCATTCGGCCCGCGTTGGATCTCACCCTGGGCGAGTCCGCCAACGAAGAGTTCGCTGCCATACGCGGCGATGCCTTCGGGAAACGTGCGCTCACCGAGCAGATCCACGCGCGTGATGGTGCGGGGACTGTTGCACGCGATGTACTGGACACACAGGACAACGATGAACTTGCGCATGCACGGCAGCCTGAGCCCTCACATCGTGTGAGGGTCAAGCCGCGCTTTCTCACAACAGCGGCCCCGCCACGTCGCCGGAGCGCCGCGCGACGGATCGCCAACAACGGAGCAAGCGGGGACATACGAAGTCAGCCTTGCTCGCATTGCGACAACCTCTGGGGGTGCCGTCCAGCGCTCTGGCGTTCACCTATGAGCGCGAAGGGACCGTCAGGTTGGGCGCCAGGTTGGGGCGCCAAAGTGCCAGTTTGTAAGCTCCGAGCCTCAGACTACGGAGTCCCAAGGTCGAGCGTAAAAAGATGTTCCAAATAGCGCGCCCGCCACGATTCCGACGCATCATTCAATAACATCGCTAAAACGGCGCCTACCGAATAAAACGCTTTGCGTTTCCAGGTTCGCAAGCCCTCACGCTGAATGGCCGACAGGCTGAGACGAATGCTCTCGCGTTTCCTGGACGCGAACTCCGCGAGCTCCGGCCGAACGTGAGTCGCAGCCTCGACGATGGCGATCTCTGTCCATCGAGCGACGCCTTCCTGCCAAAGCTGAAACTGAAAGTAACGCCAGTTGGATTCGCCCACCGAATCACGAAATGCTTTCTCGGCGGTCCGATATTGATCCATCCTCAGCGTTCTTTCAGCAGAACCTTTGTCTACATCCAAGACCGCGGCGAGGGCATGGGTGAGCTCCCCAAAGCTGTTGTTGACCCCGGGATCCTCGTACGGAAACGGGTAGCTGAGCATCCAATTCCCGCCCTTATCACCGTTGTGCAGGTCAAGCTCAAGTACCTGTTCATAGTAGTTGGGAAGAGCGTACTGGTACTGGTGAAAGTGCTCATGAAGCAAGATCACGGACCAGTCGAGGGGCTCGAGTTCGGTAGCGGTGGGAGTGCCCACAACGATGGTGCTGATTCCGTCAACCGCGGGGAACGATAGACTCGTAGTCTATGAGCTGGGTCGTTGGGGTACGAGGCCGTCGGGAATGCGAACCCGAGGTCAACTTCGTTCTGTGGGCAGATCGAGTCATTTGGCGGTTGATGTGGTTAAGACAATCGAAGCGGCACAACGTGTTCGCGGATGCCGCATAGGAGGCTCTGGCCTCGATATCGTGTTCGGTGCCGGAGAAGTTCCTCTGTTTTCGACAATGGCAAACCCCTGCTCGAAGGCGAACGCGTGTTTTCCCGCCCATACCGTACGCATCCACTCCCCGGGCAATGGTTTTTGACAATGGCAGTTCAAATCCGGCTCATGATGCAGCGGGATCGGGTGGTAGGTGACCAGCCGAAAGCTAAGCTGCCGGGTCGGCAGTCCACGAGGTTCTGCCTTGCGCTCGTCGTTGGACTTGCGAAGCAACCCGTGCCGTTGGAGTCCAGCCACGATGGCATCGGCTGTCGTCGCGATCCCGCGAATGCGCCCAGCCACAAGGGGGTGTGTGCAAGCAGTTTGGACCGTGCCGCGTCGTTGGGCGTCGCCTGTGGACCGACGAGCGCAACGTGGGCTGCCCCGCGCATGCGCACGACGACGCGCTCGAGGTCGGCGGAGCCCCTGGGCCACGACCATCACCTGGTCGAGCGATGCGAAGCCGCCGACCTTCGTGCAGAGGTACGCGCGGATCGCCGCTAGCGCTTTCACCTCGCCGCGAAACGTCTCGCCGTGGATCCGTCCCCACGCGCGTTGAGAACTTGCCGGCGGGAAGCTCAAGCTGACGCATGCTGGCATTCTTGCCGGCCCCGATAATCGACGCACCGTCCGGTGGCATAGTCGGCGCCATGCCGCGTGCACCCGAGGTCGAAATCCGCGCACCGAGCATCCTGTTCGTCGGGCGGCCGATCGAGATCGCCGTGGACATCACTGCGAGGGACGCAACAAAGATCGAGTTCGTCGATGCGAAGATCACCGGCACCCAGGGCTGGCGCGTCGGGTTCGGCAAGAGCGCCGTCACTCACCGCGTCGAGTACCCCCGGCTCGTCGCGCGGCTCGTAGAGGAAGGCGTGCTGCCGGAGGGTGTCACGCGGCTTTCGACGCGGTTGACGCTCCCGCCGGACATGCCGCCGTCACACGAACTGGCTCCGGCGTACGCGTTTCTCGAGCTCCTGATCCACGTCTCGATCCCGTGGTGGCCCGATGGCCGCTACCGCTATCGGCTCCCCGTGCGCGTGCCGCCACCTCCATCGGTCGTGCGCACGCCGATCGCGGTGCGCAGCACGAAGGACGCCGACAAGCCGCGGATCGAGGTGAGCCTTGCATCGGCGCGGCTCGTCGCTGGTGAGGTGCTCGTTGGCTCGGTCGCGCTGTTTCATCTCGACGACAAGAGGCCGCGCGACGTCGAGCTCTCGCTCGTTCCAGAGCTGGCACTCTACGGTGGCTATGGGGTGCGCGAGCGCAGCGCAGCGTCCTGTCGATGGACGTTGACCACGCCCGCGGGAAGCGCCGGAACCAGCGTCCCGTTTCGCCTCTCGCTACCGCCGACCATCCCGCCCTCGTTTCAGGCAGTCTCGCAGCAGCTCAGGTGGTTGCTCGTCGCGAGCTCGGGATCGCTGTTCAGTGGCAAGGTCGAGATCGCGGTGCCGCTCGAGGTCGTGGACGCACATGCCTCCGCGACCACCGCTCCGATGCAGTCCGCGCCGCTGCTCGCCGACGAGCGCACGACCGCTGTGTTCGCTCGGTTCGCCGCGACCCGGGGTTGGCCCGCACCGGAAGACGCCGGGCACGGTCCCGCGGTTCATCGCGAGGTCGGCGACCACCAGCTGTCGCTCGCCCACGCGTACCGCGGCGAGGATGGCACGTTCATCGTGGCAACGATCGAAACCCCCTCGCTCGGCCTTCGCCTGTCGGTCACGCCGGCCAAGGGGCTCCGTCAGGTGTTCTTCCACGACGTCGAGATCGACATCGCCGACTTCGATCGCGCCCATCACGTCACCGCGCGATCGGCCGATCAGGTCATCCCGATCCTCCGCGCCGTCGCTCCGGTCCTCGCGACGGCGACGGCCAAGCTCGGCAGATTCGTCCGCTGGACCGACGACGGAATCGAATTCGAGCGTCAGGTCACGAGCGTCGAGGAAGCCGACCTCGGGATGATGGCCACGGGTTTGCTCGAACTCGGCGCCGCCATCGGGGTCGCGGCCTCCGAGGTCGCGCCACCCGCCGATGTCGACGTCGATCTTTACGCGTGGCGTGCCCTTGCGCGTCACCTGCACGGCAAGGAATCACTGGGAGATCTATCGATTCATGGCCGGATCGACGCCCTGCCCGTCTCGCTCGGTCTCGAGTGGGACGCGGACGATCGACCGCTCGCGATCCGCGTGCACGTCGGCGATCCGACGCTCGCAAGCGACGCCACCCGCTCACTCGCGTTGACGATCGCGTCTCCCAGCACCGACTCCGCACCCGGCCTCGGCGACAACCTTGACGCTACCGCACGCATCCGTGCCTTTCCCGCCGACATCGTTCGCCTCGACATCGCCGACGGCATCGCGTCCGCCTCGTGGGTCATCCCATCACCCGCGCGCGTCGACGCCACGCGTGTCCGCGAGCTCGTCGAGGCTCTTCATGCCTTGCTCGGCGCGCTCGATACGACCCGAACGCCCTACCGCTGACTGTCCGAAGACCGGAACCCGGGCTGGCGAGGCGCGCGTCGGCCCCTCCTCCTACCCCCGGGCCTTTGAATGTCACGATAGTCCGGTCCCCAGTCCCTTCAGCGCCTTTATCGCCTCGTCCCGGATCCACTCGGTGGGATGTCGCGTCATCGCATTCAGGTGCACGCGAGCTTCTGAAGCTTTCAGCTTTCCGAGACCCATCACTGCATGTCCCGCGACCTCCTCGCCATCACCGAGCAGATCGACCAGCACCGCCACTGCACGACGATCTTTCATGTTGCCAAGAGCAACGGCCAGCATCTGTCTTGCCATCCCACATTCCTTGTCCCGCACAAGCTCTACGATCTCATCGAAGACCGTGTCATCGGCGACGACCTCCAAGCCGTTCGCCAGCGCCCAACGTATTCCCTTGTCTTCAGTCTTCCTGAATTCATCGATCAAGACTCGAGCGGCTGCAGGCTTTGCCCACGGTACCGAGAGCGTCCGGATGATGTCCTCCTTCACGTGCCGATCTGAAATCTGAGGCAACCATTTAAGCAGCGTAGGAATGGCCGCCCGATAATTTCGTCGGCCGTGGCGCAGCAACTCGCCCACTGTGCCCACGCTGAAGCCAATGGCACCCAGAGCCCTCAAGATCGGCTCGGCTGCTTTGCCGTAGCTTGCAGCGTTCTCACGTTTCTGCTGTTCAAGCCGCTGGATGCGAGCTTGATATTCCGGATCCTTCTGAAGCTCGGCCATCAACTCCGCTGCGCTCTTCGGTGTATCGCGAGACCGATCCCGGCTCATGGCAAAAACCCTAACACGATCGACCATGGGCGGACCCACTCCGAGGCGAGCGCGTATTTTCGCGCCCTCCGAACGGGATCCCCCCCCCGCGGAATGGATTTTGGCCATGGCAATTCAAACCCGGACGCATGATCATTCGATCGCGTCATGGAATGTCCGGCGAGCGAACGATCGCAATCGTACCAGGCCTCAAGCGGGACGAGATGTCCTATGTATGGCCCGCATTCGTGGAAGTGCTCGCAGTCGAATTCGAGCATTCGCCCGCACGACCACCTGTTGACGGGGGCGGTCCGCCTCGTGGACGGGTTCGACGAGGCGAAGTTCGTTGTGCTGATCCATGCCTACCGACGGACTTTGAGTAACGAGAGTTCGTTCGACACATGGTTGCTCGATGACGTACTCGGGTTTCTTGCGACAAGCACTCGTGAACGATGGCCCACCGAAGTGTTCGACCGTGATTGCAACTTCTCCAAACTCGACGATGCGCTCGAGGGGTGCGAACCTGCGAAACCACGGGCTTGCAACGGGTGGGCCAATCACCGGGTTGTGAACACGAACGGATGCTCGACGTCGACCGTCCCTCCGTCCTTCGGCTTGGGGAATGTCCAGCGCCCGATTGCGATGAGCAGACATTGCTCCACGTTGGCATCGTCGACCATCGAAGTCTTGACACTGGCGTAAGAGACGTTGCCGAGGGGAGCGATGATGAAACTGATCGTGATTCGCCCGGCGAGCTCTGGCTTGGCGATGAGTCCTTGATCGTAGCAGTGGCGGACCTCGTCGATGTGAGTGCTCACGACCCGACGGATGATGTCGCGGTCGAGTGAGCCCACGACCTCGGCCCGGCCTTGTCGAACCACGGACACCCGCGAGTGGCGGTCCGCGGGCCCCAAACCGGGGTCGTAGCCGGACCTCGAACCACCACCGGCTTCGATGAGGCCGACGTTGCCCAAGCCGATCGTGCCGGCTCCGGTCCCACCGCGGCCCGGCCGGACGAGACCCATGCCGTGGACCTTGGACACCTTGCCGTCGCGATCGACCTCGCGCTGGTCACCGACCGTCACGAATGCGGTGTATTCGGTCATGATGGCGTGAGTCAGGGCGAGGTCGACGATCTGCCTGCGCAGGTCGGCCCACCCCGAGTGGTCGTTCGGAACAATGGCGTAGCTCCCCATCACAAGGTCGTCGATGCGCTTGCGCGCCCACATCGAGGCGATCCCGGCGCTCGTGCCCGTCGCGCTCGCGAGGTCGACCACCACCGGGATCGACACCTCTTCGCCGCCGAGTCGGCCGTGAACGGTGACGGTACGGTGTGGCTCGCCGGCGGCTTCAGTGCCCGTGGCCCGTGACGCGATCTTGCCGAACACGACGAGGGGCTGGCCGGCAAACAGATCGGGGATCTTGGTCGGCATGAGTTCGTGGACCGCAAGCTCTCCGAAGTCGATCGTGACGTCGGTGAGCACGGGCTGGGTCACGCGCTCGTCGAAGCGGTCGATGGCCGCCGCCATGCTTTCGTCGGGCCGCACATAGGTCGCGGAACCGCCCCCGAACAGGGCCATGCCATCGAGTAATGCCCGATTGGGGGCTTTGCCGAGGCCGAAGGTGAATAGCCGCGTATCGGCGATCTCCCAGACGAGAAAATCGTACACCTCGCGGTCGTTCGGGACATAGCCATCGGTGATGAACATGACGAGCCGCATGCGTGCGGGGTCGCGGGGGAACCTGAGCGCAGCACCCAGCGGGCTGAAGAAGTCGACACCATCCGTTGCGTGGAGCTCCTCGACGTATTTGCGAGCGCGGGCCCGATGCGCAGGTGTGTTGGGAACGAGCGCGGTGCCCAAACGCGAGACCGACTCCGAGACCTGCAGTACCTGGAATGCATCGTCGGGCCCCATGCCGTCGAGCACTTTGGCCACGGCACGTTTGACCGACTCCATCGGCTCGCCGCGCATCGAGCTCGAGGTATCGACCACGAAGACGAGCTCGCGACCGCGAACTGGCGTAGCCAAGGGCTCGCTCGGTGGCATCACCGTCAACATGAAATACCCGGCATCGGAGCGGCGCTGGGTCGTGATCCACGCGCTCGGCTTGGTGTCGCCGAGCTTCCACGACAGCACGAAGTTCTGATCGGGGATCACGTCGTCGTCCGCGAGCCGGACTTTCGTCGTCAGCTCCATTTGCTCGGTGATGATGCGGTGGGAGGCCGAGGTAAGCTCGCGGGGTTGCAAGCCGGCAGCGATCGTCACCGAGATGGCGATATCGTGGCCGCTGCGCGTGCCTTCGGATGGGCGTGAGGGATTGATGGCATCGTCCGCTCCGTAGCCTTGTCCGGCTTCGCGGCCCGTCCGATACTGCTCGCTCACGACCGTCGGAAACGCAAAGGTATAGATGCCATCACGCGGTTCGATCCGATGCACCATGTGCACTTCGACGAGGATCGTTTCGCCGGGGGCGATGTTGGCCACACTTTGCCAGAAGACGTTGGGCCGCTCCTGTTCGAGCCACACGGCGGTCAGGTCGTCTCGATGCGCGTCTTCGTGGATCTCGGCGGCATCCTGGCGCTCTTGCATTACCCCATGCATGTGGCGCTGGCCGACGTGGAACCAATAGTCGTCGACGGCGGCATCGTGGGGGAGTGGAAAGAGATAGAGCGCTTCGATCGGTTCGGTGAAAGGATTCACGAAGAGTTGGGTGACCGTCGTCTCCGCGATCGTCCCGGCGATGGTCGTCTCGACGGTGGTGTACTGGAGCGGAATCGCCAGTCGTCGTTCTCCCTGGGCAACCACGAGCGCGCCCGAGCCCGGTTCGAGCGCTCCTTCGATAGGGACCGCCCGCAGCTTTTGTGGTGCGGTCGCGGGCTTTGGGAGTCCGTCTCTGCCGCGTTCGATTGGCGAGTGGTCCTCACGCTGCGGGAGTTCTTGGGCCTCGATCGAAACGTTGGCCTCATGATCATCGGCCGTTTTGTCGTACCGCGTGCATCCGAGCACCCACGCCACCACCAAGAGCCAGATCGATCGCGGGAGCCGTGGCATCGAACGGACCCGACAACCGGATGGACCCAGGGGTTCCGGCGCTTTGCGGCGACGCGTAGGTCCGACCAGCCCCGTCGAGAGCAACCAACCTTCATCAGCTCGGCCCGCACTCTCGAACGAACGCTTGACGAAGACCGCGGATGGCCGCATCCGCGTCGCGTTCAGACAGGCATGGAACGTTCTTCGCCCTGCACTGCGTTCGCTATGTGCCACCGTCCCACGTTACCTGAATTGCCCACGACCGAGCTAGCTCGTTCACAAGCATCACTACGTGGCCCCCAGCCGAACACATCCGATGTCGAGGAGACGTGGAAGGTTCGCATCCACGGCCTCGACCTCGATGCGCAGGCGGACTTCGACGGTCGCAATCGCAAACGCCTCGACTCCACCGAGTGGTCTGCCTGCTTCTTCCGTCGCGCAGGATCCTGGCGGCCGTGAATGAGATTGGACTGCAGCAAAGCCCGGGCTGAGGTTCAGTCGCGTCGCTTCTTGCGTTGAAACTTGAAGCCAATCCCAAGCCCCCCTCCGAGCGAAAACGTTGCGAACTTCGGAATCCCTTCAACTGCCCAGCCCCCCTCTTGGGCTGGACCCGCAAACATGAATACCGAGAGATCAACCGGCAGCCCCACCTCTCCTCTTGGAAACCGTGTCGTGAAGTCGACGGTACTGATCGCCGAATAGAGTTCATCGACGGCTCCGGAAAACTGTAGGCCGTGGCGCACCGCGATCGAGAACGAAGCTCGCCGCATTTTTCCTCCATATGCAATCTCGAGATCCGGACCTAGGAAGAACTGCTCCGAGTTGAAGCTGTAAGAAACTCCAGTTCCGAAAGCCCACCCGTGCCCGATGCGGCTTCGAACCCCAGGTCGCAATCCCACGAACCCAGAGCCCGCAAAGGTCACCCCACCCCAGAGATCGATGGGGATCGATGTATTGCGGTCAGTGTAGGGTTCGACGTGAATTGCGAGACCCGCACCAGGAAACTCCGCGTTGGTCCCGATGCCAATCGCAGCACTGACATCGGTTTTCCCAGGACGCCCAGGAGCGGTGGAGACATAACCGGTAGGAGACGGCGGCATCCCACATCCCAGTAGGAGACCAACGAACAGGATCCACGCTCGGCACGGTAGCATTCACCTCTCAGTTGCCGCTGCTCTCCGCTCGATCATGAATCGGGCGAACCGCGACAGGTTTAGGAGGGCGTGGGCGACGGGCCGCGAAACCCAGGTACTGACCGCGCAACGAATGACGCGAATGCCAGATACGGGCGGAGTCATCGCGACGCACGGGGACGAGACTTTCGAGGTCACCCGAGTGCCCGTATCCTCGCGCCATCGTGAGCGGTCGATGGCTTACCTTTGGTGGCAACGGTGCGCTGGTCGACGGCGGGCGCCGTCATGAAGTCGTGCGATCTCTCGGGGTGGCAGATCGCGGGTGGGCGTTCGCTCGTCGCCGGGGTTGTTCCTGTTTCTGGTGTTACCCAGGGGACGTCCGAACTTTCCGATCCTGCTCACTTCGCTGGCGTAACGCCGCCACCGTGGTGCTCTTCTCGCTCTCGAACAAGCTCACGACGTCGGCGAACGCCATCTTTCTGCAAAACACGGCACCGCTTTGGGTGCTGCTCTTGTCCGGCCAACGCTTGGGCAACTTCCTCGCGCTCTTCCTTCTTTCGATACGTCAGGGCATGACGAGCCGAAAGCTGAGCTGGAGGCTCGGCGGTCCACGAGATGAGGCTTTGCGTTCGTCGTTGCACTTGCGAAGCAACCCGTGCCGTTGTTGCCCAGAGACGATAGCCTCGGCGGTCGTTGCTATCCCTCGGATACGCCCAGCCACAAGGGGGGCAAGTACGAGCAGTTTGGACACGTCGTGACGTCGAGTAAGAACACCCGTGCCAAAAGCGAAGACCAAGGCAAATCGCCGACGCGGTGTCTTCTTCGGTTGCGCATCACACGTTGAGGTCCCGCTCCGATGACCGAGTGGGTCGAGCAGCGAGCCGCCGTCGAACAGTGTCAATTGGAGCGGGGGACGAGGCGGTGGCTGATACGGCTCCAAAGCTTCCTCACGGCCCGCCGGGCCTGAAGGGCAGCAGATGGAACTTGGGCGGGGGCACCAGTGCGGCGAGTCGCGCGATAAGGTCCTTGGGCTCGAACGCCACCTGGGCATCGAGGTCGAAACCTTGGATGCGAACCTTGAGCCGCAGCTTTACATCGGAGGGGGTCGGCTGGGGACCGACGACACGCGTCACGCGTTCTTTTGCGCGCGTGACGACACGTGTCGATCGCGACAAAAATTTTACTACCGTCTGTGATGTCTAAGCGAGTCCTCGCAAAAATTTTACTACTGTCTGTGATGTCTAAGCGAGTCCTCGCAAAAATTTTACTATCGTCTGTGATGTCTAAGCGAGTTCTCGCAAAAATTTTACTATCGTCTGTGATGTCTAAGCGAGTCCTCGCAAAAATTTTACTACCGTCTGTGATGTCTAAGCGAGTCCTCGCAAAAACTTGACTCAGCCCTGTGATATCTAACCGAATCGTGCCCCAAGTCGTGGCAGCCAGGGAGCCTTTCCATGCCAAGATCGGATAGTCCTCAGCCCCCCAATCGCGACGCTCAAGCCGCGAGTCCTGCGTCTGTCTCGACGGCATCGAGCCACCCGATCGAGGAGCTCAGCCGCATGACGGGGCTAACGGTTCGAACGATCCGGTACTACATCAAAGAGGGCCTGATCCCACGGCCCGATCATCGCGGACCCGCAACCGTCTACACGAAAAACCACGCACTACGGCTCAAGGCGATCAAGCTACTCCGCAAACGTGATCGCTTGTCGATCCCGACGATCAAGGCCCGCCTGACGGCACTCAGCGACGAAGGGGTCGAAGCTCTGCTTTCGCCACCACGCCCAACTCCTCCCGTTCCCGTCGTACCGACGTCGCTCGGTTTGGGTGAAAGCTGGGAGCACATCGAACTCATGCCGGGGCTCAAGCTGCTCGTGAGCACCCCCGCAAGTCCCGTGGTCCAGCGACTCGCAAGCGAGATCGTGGCGCAGTACCGCAAACCGGTTGCGGCCCAAGAGCGATGACGGATCACGGAAGTCGGCTCACGGAGGGCGAGAGTGCGAACCCGGACGCTACGTTGCCTCCTTGCACATGGGCTCCGTCTGCGCTGTGCAAGGGTTTCGGTTCGACCTCGATAGGTGCTTCGCCCGCTTTCCCCACGTCAAGATTCCTCATCGCAGCATTTTTTGCCACTTCGATCGCTGCAGACGCGGATACCCTGTGTCTCATGCCTGGACCTGGAGAGACGAATGCAATCGCCACTGCGCTCACTCACTTTGGGAGCGTCCAGGGACTCGCGCAGCTTGGGCTTGTACCGCGGACTTCCGACGAGCCGAAGCGCCCAGAGGGTTCTGGCAGTTTCGGGTTGGCTCAGCTGCCGAACTCGCAGGTTCATTTCTCCCGAGCGAATCTTTGGCCTCTTCTTTGTATCGTCGCGGCGTCTGGTTGCATTCTCGAAAGCAACCCCCGTTATGATGCTTCAGTCGGAGATGATGGTTCGAGCGAGACGGCGGACAACGGCGACGTCGATTCGACGATCGACACGCCCGCAGGCGAGACCGGATCGAATCCAAGCGAAGATTCGGGGGACACGGAGGACCTCGAACCCGCGGCCAGCGGATGTTCCGAACCGGAATGCCTCGAGCTGCACGTGGGGCTCGCGACGGACGGTTGCCCTCGAGAGGATGGTTCGGGCTGCGATTTCGTCGGTGCCGAAGGTGTTCGCGAGGCGGTGGCCGCCGCAGATGACATGGGGGGAGCCCGCATTCTCGTCCATGACGACGACGGTCGACCCGCAGTCTATACCGCTGCAATCGAGGTTCGTGAAAACACGACCTTGGGAGCGGCTCCCGGTGTCCCGGCGAACCGCGTGATCTTGGCTTGGGAACCCGAAGGTCAGGACGGAGGCCCAGACGGAGATGGTGACCGAGACCAAGGCATCGTTCGGGTCACCGGCGATGACGTTCATCTGTACGACATGACCCTCATTTGCCCATCGGGTTGTGATCGGGCGATCATCGCGCGTTCGAATCCCGAGGACGATACGAGCGCAACGCGGGGTCACCTGTTCGAACGCCTCGACATCGGTTCGATCCATCCGGAATTGTTCGGTGACAATGGAACGAGTGCCCCATTTGCGCTCGGGTCCGACACGGTCGTGCGAAACTGCCACGTTTGGGGGTATTGGGACGAGTCGGTGATCGCGGCCGACGGTACCGACCACGACGGCGTCGTCCTGCACAACAACACCTTCGTTTGGTACGAGACTCCGAGTGTCCCATTCGACCTGACGGCGGCCACGAATGTGCAGATCGCCAACAACGTATTCATCAATTTGGGTCGCGAGGTCTCGGCCGTGGCGACGTTTGGACTCGCCACCGGTGAGACGATCTTCGTCGGAAACCTCGCCGAAGGGTTTGCGGCTCTCGTCGAAGGTCCCACCGACGTGATCCACACGATCGATAGCAGCCTCGTGGAATCGGCACCGCTCGAGTCGCCGCGCGTGCCGATCGTGTTGTCCGACGCGAACCTCCGCTCGAACCGCGAGCTCGCCACGGTGGCCGGTACGAGCATGGACGGCATTCTGCTCACATCGACCGGTGAGGCTTTGCTTCCCGGAGCGTTCCAACTTCGTAGCACACGCGCTTTGCCGCGGCCCTCGATCGTGTCGATCGGCCCCGTTGCGGAAGCCTGCGATCCAGCCCCCTGCGATCACCTCCAAATCGATGGGGACTCGTTGCAGCTCGCGGTTTGGTCGACTTGGCCAGGAGCCGAATTGCGGCTATCGGCGGGCGACTATTCGGGGGTTGTCCTCACTTGGGCGATTTCACTCGTCGGTCAAGCCGCAAGTGTCGACGATGTTCGCCTGCAAACGATGCCGAATGGGTTCCTCGTCGAACGAGGGCTGCTTTCCCGCAACGAGGCGGTCGTACGATTGGAGCCCCACACGGTGGAGCCCTCGACCATCTCGGGGCTCACCGTGATCGCAGGAGAGAATGAACACGGCCTCCTCATCGAGACCGTCCAGGAGAATGCTCCGACGACCGCCCACGAGCTCTCGCGGCTCACCATCACCTCGATCGTCGAAAACGACCTGTCCGAAGCCGCACTGCATCTGGGCGACAACGTCTATGCCCACGACATCTTGATTCAAGGCACGTTCGAGACATGCATGCGTACGGGTCCACGCGCACAGAACTCCGATGCGACGCCCGCAACCCGAACGTTCATTCACAATCTGACGTGTCGACTTGCCGAAGACGATGACCTCGGCGGCAACGACAATAACCAGGATCTCGCAGCCTTTGAAATCGCAAGTGCAGTCGGGTCGGTGTGGGTCAACAATGTCGTCGAGCTCCCTGACGACGGTCCGATTTTCCGCGCCCAACGACGTGCGGGCGGCGATGGGGACAACGAAGCCACTGCGGTCGACGCTCCGACCGGTTTCGTCGCACAGTCTTGGCTTAGCCTTAGACCTGGTGACGGTGCCGATTTGGATGGATTCGAGCCCGGTCCGCCTTACTTCCTCTTCGGATTGCAAGAGGCTGCCGAAGATGCACAAGTGTTCCAAACGCCTTTTGATGCCCATCTCGTGGGCCCCGGACTCGATGAGGGAATCGATCCGACTGTATTCGGCGAACCCATGACCATTGGACGGTCGGTCGATGGGATCGATCGCACCGCTCGCGCGATCGATCTCGGGTGTTACGAACAAGGAACCTGAGTTTTTCGTCAAGACCAAATGAACCACCGGCGGCGCCGCTCTCCGACGATCGGGGGGCCGGGACCGGCCACGCCCGCAGGACCCACGACCTACCCTACCCCCCGCTGCTCGATGTCCCGGCAATAGGCTAGTTATCCAGCTTCTGTGTCCTGCGGTTTTTCTCCCGAGATGCGGCGTGCGCAGCCGAAGAAAAGGTCCTCCACGCTCACATGGAAGCCTCGCTGCTTCAGGCCCGTCACCGCCGCATCACCTTTCGAAAAGCGTTCCGTGTACACGGCAAGCATTCGGTAGTTGTCCGGATTCCCGAGGAAGATGCGACCGAGCAGAGGGATCACATGACGCAGATACAGGAGGTACAGGATTCGAAAGGCCCAGCCTCTGGGCACGGCGATCTCGACAAACGAGAACCTGCCGCCAGGCTTGAGGATTCTCCACACCTCGGCGCTAAAAGCGCCCATCTGGCTTTGCGAGAGTGTCTTGAGGCCGAAGCAAGCGACGACACCGTCGGCTTGTGCGTCGGAAACAGGTGAGTGCAGCGCGTCTGCCTGCTCAATCTCGATCGCGATGTCGGGGAACCTCGAGCGGCTCCGGCGCGCGCCCCGAATCATCTCCGTCGACAGGTCAATCGCGATGATTCGGCCGTTCCCTCGGAGCTGGTGCCGGATGAATTTCCAGCACTCCCCCATGCCCGTCATCAGGTCTACGACGAGCATTCCGGGCTGCAGCCTCGCGACCTCCATGGCCTGTCGGCGCCACCGCTCGCAGAACCCGAAGGACGAGATGTAGTTGGTGATGCCGTAGGTCGTCGACATCTCGTCGAACAGTGACGTCACGAATTGCGGCGCGTAGATCGGATCGTCGGGCTCCTCCGTGACGCCGGTTCGGTCCTCGATGGGCATGGGACGCTAGAGTACCGAGGCTTTGAACCAGATGATGGCTTCTTCCGCAGAGCGCCGCTGAAGTATACGAGTCAGCGGGCGCCCGAGCGTGGCGAGCCAGTTGCCGGGCTGCGACCACGTCTCGATCTCCATCGTCACCCCGTTCTCCGTGGCGAGGACGGAGAATGCGGCGACACCTCGTTCCACGTGGCCTGGCAAGGTCGCATAGGCAAAGTAGATTCGATCGGCAGCTCTTTCAAACTCCACAACCCGAACGGCGGTTTCCACGACCGCCAGGCTCAACGAGATCCGCTGGACGATGGTCGCCCCCAGGGCGACCCGGCCGTTCGTCGTACAGACATGGGCTCTCATGCGCTGGGGCGGGTAGATCTCGTAGGCGAGCAACCTGTCTGCCGCCCTCTCGAAATCAGCGGCCAGAGTAGCTCTATAGATGTCATGCGCGTACGCAGCTCCGGCAATGGCGTCGCGAGTGGCGTTCGGCTTCAGGGAGCGCCAGGCTACGGTTTCATGAACGTGCCGAAGTAGAGCGTGAGCGCTCCCACGTTGCCCTTGTACACGCCCATCTTGAGTCCGTAGATGATCTTCGTGTTGCCGTCGATCGGGACGTATTTGTCGTCGGGATCGCTCTGGTTGCCGTCGCTGATGACGGTGCGGCCGATATAGGCGTTGTCGTAAACGTTCTTGACGTCGATCACCTGGCCGTAAAGTTGGCTTTCGTGCATTGCCGATTCGCTTGCGTCGACCTCGAGGCCGGTGAGGACGTGGCCGGCTCTGAGCTCGGTCTCCGTTTCGTAATCGTGGGCCGAGACTGGACCGTGCTGCCCATTGGTTTCGGTGTACCAGCCGGTCGCGCCGGTATCGAGGTCGAGCAGCTTGGCGTAGATGAGCTGCAAGTTGCTGCCGTCGACCTTGAAGGCGAGACCCGTAATCACGAGGTGCGATTCGGTCTCCGGATTGAGCATGAACTGTTTCTCGTGATCGCCACTATTGATCTCTTGCGCCGAGTGGGGCTGCCAGCGGAGGTGCGCGGTTGGGTAAGTCGGGAGCGCATTGCGGATCGCGGTTTCGATTTCGCTGATGCGGGTGGTATTCGCGGGATCGACCAACACGGAGAGCGGCTGCAGGGAAACGTCGGTCTGATTGTCGAAAGCGATGAGACTCCAGGTGCCATCGTTCACGGACTTCTCCCAGCTTTCGAAGCATGTGGTGCTCGTGCCTCCGACGGTTTCCATGAAGAAGTTGCTCACGAGGGCGCTCTCGGAGGTGTAGTATTCGGTCGAGTCACCCCCGGACCCGTCGATCGCGACGTTGTCATAGCATGCCGAGGCTTCCAGGGTTTTCGTGACCGTGGTGTCGCTCGTAGCGATGTACTTCGAGATGGCCTGGGCATACATCCAGATCGCGCCGAAGTAGCCGGAGCGGAGAAAATGAGTGCCGTATTTCTGGACGAGAGCGTCGGCCGAAATCGCTCCATCGATGTCACTCTTGACATCGGGCTTGAGTTTGGCGCGCCAATCGGCCGCTTCTCCAGCGAGAACCAGCTTGTAGAAGTAGTAACGCCGATATTGCTTGGCGAAGGAAAACGATCGTTCGACGGTGTCCGTCTGGCTCTGGGAATAGCAGCCACTCAGCTCTCCGCTGAATCCACCATATTCCCCGCTGATGCCCAGGTTGACCTCGAAGCTGTGGTTCACTTCTTCATAGGTCGACACCTCGGTCGCTTCGCCTATCTCCCCGCCGCCGAAGTCGGTGTTGAACACCATGTCTTCGGAAACGACATACGGGCCCTTGCTGCCGACATAGACGGTCTGCTCGACGGGGCTGAGATCGAAAAGCGGTTTGGAGGTGATGACGGAGTTGGTTCGGGCGATCCGGCCGCTCGCGACGTTGTATCCGCAGCCGATGAGGTTGTGGCCAATGAGGTCGGTATTGCTCGCGGGACTGGTGGACGCGGGTGTAGCAATTTTGGTGCTCATGGGTGTTGCACCCGTGTCCATCGGCGACGACGGACGACTTCTGAGCACCGAAGGCGTCGCAGAACCGAATCACCTTCTGTCGGTTACCGCAGATTTGCGACGAGCCCGCGCGCCGACCGACGAGGACGCTGGCCGAAAGGGCGTTCCACAAGGTGGCTACGCGTGCCGATGGTCTCGAGCGGGACCATCGGTCGTCATGGCCAAGAAGTGTCTAAGACGAGCGAAGTGGCAAAAAGTGTTCGCGGACGCCGCGTGACGAGTGCTCTGGCCTCGACGTCGCCCTCCGAACGGGATCCCCCCCCCGCGGAATGGATTTTGGCCATGGCAATTCAAACCCGGACGCATGTGCATCGGGTTTCGGGTGGCGTCTTGCTCCTCTTCCTTCGAAAGCTGAGCTGGCGGCTCGGTCCACGAGATGAGGCTTTGCGCTCGTCCTTGCACTTACGAAGCAACCGTGCCGTTGTAGTCCAGAGACGATAGCCTCGGCGGTCGTTGCTATCTCTCGGATACGCCCAGCCACAAGGGGGGCGAGTACGAGCAGTTTGGACACGTCGTGAGATCGAGTAAGAACACCCTTCCCAAAAGCGAAGACCAAGGCAATCGCCGACGCAGTGTCTTCTTGTCGAGTAGCCCTGGGGAATTGCTCCCCCAGGGCCCTCGCCAGATCCGGACAAGGAGATTTCCACCATCCGGCTCTTCCGTTGAGTTGACTCGTGGCTGTCGCTAGGGTCCCCAGATTC
>Ga0315912_10000383_pt1 | contig 87142 bp, 74 predicted proteins | sample VfabasoilMG_FD_204469 | JGI IMG/M metagenome (GOLD analysis project Ga0315912, IMG submission 204469) | Garden soil microbial communities collected in Santa Monica, California, United States - V. faba soil | ecosystem: Environmental > Terrestrial > Soil > Garden | place: USA: California... | reverse complement strand
ACCACCAGGCCCGGGGGGCGGGTCGGTGATGTTGGGCCGCGACGTGCGATCGCTGGACGTCCGACTTTCCGAGGCCGCTAGCGAGTAGGCGACCGAGAACTGGCGACCGAACAGGAGCTTGAACAGGCGCTTTTCTTCCTCGGCCACGTCGCCATAGCGCTTCTGGTACTCGGCCCAGTAGTGCTTGGGGCCAGGGCCAGTCAGGCCGAAGAGCTCGCGCCCACCGGACTTCTCGGCCGCCTCTTTCACCGCTTCGGGGGAGAGCTCGGCGAGCAGGCCCTTCACCCCAGTCATCACGCCGTTCAGCATGGCCACGTGGTGGATCATCATGTCGGCGAACATCGACTCGACGTAACCAAGCACGTCGGCCGAGTTGCGCGAGTCGAGCACCGCGGCCGAAAGCTCCACGGGACTCGAGGCGCGTTCGACCACGTCGGCGCGGCCGTGCGCCTGCGCCGGAATGCCCAAATCCGCGCGAAACTGGCGGTGGCCGTCGCGCAGCGGCACGAACGCTTTGAAGAAGACGTCGAGTGTCTCGCGCAGGCGCGTGAGGAACTTCACGATCTCGTCGCCCGACTCCGGGGGTGGCACGCCGGGCATGAACTCCATGGCGAACTCGCGGAGACCCTCGGCGGCGATGCGCTCTTCGGCCGAGCCACTCCGCATGGTGATGCCGCTCACGCCAGCGTCGGCCGCGAGGCGGTGATAGTCGGGCTCCATGCTGACGGCGGGCAGGTCCGAGCTCAGCTGGCTGACGAACCCGGTGCGCTGCTCGGGCGGGCGCGAAAGCGCAGCCTCTTGCATCGCGTTCATCAGCGTGGCCCAGGCGCTGCGGTACGCATCGTAGAGCTGGCGCATGCGTGCCTGCTCCTGCGGATCGACCTGCAAGCCCGAGCGCAGGGCGGCCATGAAGTCCGCCGGTGGCTTGGAGAGCAGCCCAGTGACCGCCATCGGGCGCTTTTTCGACTGCGGAACGAGGTCGAGCGGCACTACGCGCACCTGGAAGGTGAGCTGGAGCACGCTGAACGCGGGCTGCGCCGCTGGCAGCACGATCGAGGTACCCGACAGCTTCTGTCCGCCAACGATGGAGCCGTTGGTGCTCCCGAGATCGCGCAGTACGAGCTCCTGGCCCTCGGACTCGACGACGGCGTGGAACTGCGAGACGAAGGGCTGCTCGACGTGCAGGTCGTTCAGCGGGTTGCGGCCGATGCGGACAGACGACTTGCGGAACGATCGGATCGTGCGCGTGCCGGTCGACGCGTCGATGATCGTGACTTCAAGGCCGTGCGACACTCCGATCGTGTATCATGGGGCCCTTTCGGGGGCCTAGCAGGGTGCTGAAAAAGCGCCCCACCAAAGGTGAGTTGCGAGTCGTCTCCGCAATGCCGCCGAGCGCTGCCAGGATCGAGAGCAGGCCAGAGGGAAAACGGGCCGGCCGAGATGGGGAGCGGGGCCGCGCCGGATCCTGCTCTGCCCTTCGCCGGCCAAAACCACCCAACCCGGGTTCCGTCTGCACGTCGAAGGCTCACTCGCCCAGCCAGAATCAGCCATTTCAAGCCATTTCTGTGGCAGGCACCAGGGTAGGATGTTATGCTCTGGTGTCCCAGTGGGGTCGTGCAGCAGGCGTTGGACGCTGCAGACCGAACCACCCGCTGCGCCCACCCATGAAGCCTCCTTTGCCTCAAGAGCCCGAAGCCGTAGTCCCACGTGAGCTCCACTCCGATGTCGTGCCCGCCGGAACGAGCCAGGGCCGTCGCCAAGATCTGGGCGGCACGATGGTCATCCCAGACGGAGCCCCCTTCCCGCCCTTCGTCACGCCCCCGGTGGAGCGCGCAGAGCCGCCGCTCGCACCTACGCCGCCAGCCCATGCACCAGCGGCGACGTCGCCCGCAGGCACCCCTCCCCTTGCCCCTTCGTCGCGCGCCGCACAGCCCCCGCGCGTCCCGCCGCGTCCCACCTCACCGCTCAGGCAGGCGCAGACGGGCGTCTCCGGCGTTGCACTCTCGAGTCCTCCCGCCTCCGGGAGCGCGCAGACGCAACAGCTCGAGCCCGGTTCGCGGCCAGCGTCTCCGCCCCAGCCAGTCCAGGCCCGTCCGCTACCGACACCAGTGCGCGGCTCCGGCGGCACGATGGTGGTCAGCGACGATGACGACTCGGTGCCGCACTCCCGTGCTGCCGTGCCGGAGCTCGCCCCCGGCACGCTGATCGGCCAGTACGAGCTGATTCGCGAGCTCGGCCGCGGCGGCATGGGCGTCGTCTACCTCGCGCGCGACCCGCGTCTCGGGCGCCGCGTCGCGGTGAAGCTGCTCCAAACCGTCGACCCCGAGTGGACCGAGCGCTTCCTGATCGAAGCCCGCGCCACCGCGCAGTTCAATCACGAGAACATCGTGGTCATCCACGAAGTCGGCGTGCACGAAGGCAGCCCCTTCATGGTGCTCGAGTACCTCGAAGGCCGCACGCTCGGCACGGTGCTCGAGACCACGGCCGTCATCCAGCCCAAGCGCGCGGTTGAAATCATGGCCTCCGTGCTCAAGGCGCTCGCCGCCGCGCACGAGATCGGCATCGTCCACCGCGATCTGAAGCCCGAGAACATCTTCTTGACCGACACGGGCGTGGTCAAAGTGCTCGACTTCGGCATCGCCAAGATGGTGCAGGCCGAAGGCGGCTCGGAGGATCTGGGCAAGACGCGCATGGGCCAGCAGCCCAAGGACGCGAAGAAGTCGGGGCTCGCCGGCACGCTGGCGTACATGTCACCCGAGCAATGGGCTGCGCTGCCTGGCATCGACGCGCGCTCGGACATCTGGGCGATCGGCATCATTCTCTACGAAATGCTCGCGGGGCGTCGCCCGTTCGACGCCACCGATTTCAGCCTGTTTCACGAGGTGTGCGACCTCGGCACGCCCACGCCGCCCTTGCTCGACAAGGCGCCGACGGTGCCCGTTGCCCTGGCCGACGCCGTCGACACCTGCCTGCAGAAGGACCGCACGGCCCGCTACTCGAGCGCCAAGGACCTCTTGCGCGACATCGAACCGTTCCTACCCGGCCGCTTCCAGCCCTGGCGCCTGTTCGACAAGGGTCCCTACACCGGCCTGCGCTCGTTCCAGGAAGAAGACGCGCCGGTCTTCTTCGGCCGCAGCAAGGAAATCGCCGCTTTCGTCGCGCGCATTCACGACTGGCCCCTGTCCGCCATCGTCGGGCCCTCCGGCGTCGGCAAGTCGTCGTTCGTGCGCGCAGGCGTCGTGCCGGCGCTGCGCAGCTTCGGCTCCGAATGGGAGGTGCTGGTCACCCGGCCCGGTCGTCTGCCCTTCATGGCCCTGGCGGAGCAACTGGGAGGCATCCTCTCCGGCGCCGACCCGAGCACACCGCGTCCGGACTACCAGAACCTCGGCATTCGGCTAGCCCTGGAGCCGGGCTACCTCGGCACCGCCCTGCGCGCGGTGCACCGCGCCACCGGCAAGAAGTTCGTGCTCTTCGTCGACCAGTTCGAAGAGCTCTACACGCTCTGCCCGGACCCGAAGCAGCGCCGCAACTACGCACAGGCGCTCGCCGGTGCTGCCGACGACGCCACCGCACCGGTGCGCGTGATCGTCTCCGTTCGTTCCGACTTCCTCGGGCGCGTGGGCGAAGACGCGCAGTTCATGTCCGAGATTTCCCGCGGCCTCTTCTTCCTCGGCTCACCGGACCAAGACGGCTTGCGCGAAGCGCTCGTCTCCCCCGCTGAGATGGTCGACTACCGCTTCGAGAGCGAAGCGATGGTGCAGGAGATGCTCTCCTATCTGGCGACCACGCCGGGCGCCCTACCGCTCTTGCAGTTCACGGCGGCGCAGCTGTGGGAGCGCAAGGACGCCAAGAAGAAGCTGCTCACCGTGGAGAGCTACCGCGCGCTCGGCGGCATCGCGGGCGCGCTCGCTGCCCACGCCGACCGCGTGGTCGAAAAGCTCACGCCGGAAGGGCGAGCGCTCTGTCGGGTGCTCTTCCTCCAGCTGGTGACGGCCGAGCGCACCCGCGCCATCCGCGAGCTGGAAGAGCTGCGGCAGATCGCCAACCATTCGCCGGAATTCGAAGGCGTGCTGTCCGAGCTGGTCGAGTCGCGCCTGCTCGTCGTGCAGACGGGCGGCGGCAGCGGCGGCGCAACGGTCGAGATCGTCCACGAGTCCTTGATCGAGGCCTGGCTCACCCTGCGCCGCTGGCTGGAGGAAAGCCACGAGGACAGCATGTTCCTCGAGCAGCTGCGCGCCGCCGCGCGGCAGTGGGAGACCAAGCGCCGCGACCCGGGCTTGCTCTGGGGCGGCGAGATGGCCGAGGAGCTCGAACGCTTCCAGCGCCGGTTCAAGCGCGAGCTGCCCGAGGTCACCCAGGACTTCATCAAGTCCGTCGCCAAGGCGCGCCATCGCCGTGCGCACGCCAAGCGGCGCTGGACCATCGCGGGCGCCGTCGTTCTGATCGGCCTTTTGGCGGCATCCAGCGTGGCGCTCGTCATCGTGTCGGAGGCGCGGCGTGGCGCCGAGCAGAATGCCGTGTTGGCCCACAAGGCCAGCAAGGAGGCGCAGCAGCGCCTGGCCGAGGTGCAAGAGAAAGAACGCCAGCGCGTCGAAGCCGAAAAGCAGGAGCAAGCCGCCAAGGTGCGCGCCGCTCTGGCCGACAAGACGGTGGCCCTGACCAACGAGGAGCTGGCGCGCAAGAACGTGGAGCTGCTCGGTGCCCTCGAAACCACCGAGAACGAGCGCAAGCTGGCGACTGAGGCCAAGCTGATCGCCGAGGAGAAGGAGCAGGAGGCCCGTGAGTCCGAGGAGCGCGCCGAAAAATCGGCGAAGGAGCTCGAGGCGCTGCTCGGCAAGGAACGCCAGCGCTCCGAGCGCCTCAGCAAGCAGCTCGGCAGCTCGGTAGTGGAGACCTTGCGATGAACCGACGACGTGCGCACGCCTGGCTCCCCCTCGTCCTTGCCACCCTCTTCTGCTTCGCCGCTTCGCCTGCTCGTGCCGATCAGGCGCAGCAGACGCTCACCGAACCGGCACCCGCCGCGACCGAACCGGGGGCGCCCCCCACCGGGCCAACCCCCTGGAGCACCGGCGTCTCCGCCGCCGACCAAGAAGCGGCCGCCAAGCCCTTCGAGGAGGGCAACGCGTTCCTCAAGGACTCGCTGTTCAAGCTGGCGGCCGACAAGTACCGCGAAGCACTCGAGCACTGGGACCACCCGGGCATCCACTTCAACCTGGCCCTGGCGCTGTTCAGCCTCGACCAGCCCGAGCAGGTCTACGTGCACTTGAAGAAGGCGATCGCCTACGGCGAGGGCCCGCTCGACGCCGACAAGATCGAGCGCGCGAATACGTACATCACCCTGCTCGAGCAGCAGCTCGCTCCCATCGTCGTCACCTGCGATCAGCCGGGCACGGCCGTGCGCATGGATGGCCAGGTGCTCTTCACCGCGCCGGGCAAGTACGAGGCCTGGGTGCGCGTCGGCGAGCACACCTGGTCGGCCTCCAAGCCCGGCTACGAGCTCACCCAGCGCACGTTGGTGCTCAAGCCAAAAACGCCCGTCACCGTGAAGCTCCAGGTGTACGAGGCCGACGAGCTGACCACCTCCAAGCGCCGCTACAGTTTCTGGGTCCCTGCGATCCCCATGCTGGCCGGCGCCGCGGTCTTGGGTGGCGGCATTGCCATGAACTTCCTCGCTCAGGACACGATGCGACAGTTCGAGCAGGAGCTGGCCGATGACTGCGGCATCTCGAGCACGCAGCCGAGCTGTCCACCCTCCAACGAAGCGAATGACCTGAAGAACCAGGCCGAGGTCTTCCAGATCGTGTCCGTGGTCGGCATGGCCACTGGCGGCGCCGCCATCGCCACCGGCCTCGTGCTCCTCTCCCTCAACCGCAAGAGCACTTACCGGCTGACGCCGGAGGAGCTCGAAGAGAAGCGGCGACAGGATGCGGCCGCACAGAAGAAGACGGCGTTCATCCCACTGCTCGGCCCCGGCATGGTGGGGCTCTCCGCTTCTGGAACTTTCTGAAGCCTCCTCCCCGCCCCCTTCATTCCTTACGAGACATCACGATGCAGCGCGCGTCCTCCTCGAGCCGACTCTCACTCCTGGGAGCCCTGACCCTCCTCGGTTCCCTTCTCGCCCCGGCCTGCGTGACCACCGGTGCCCAGACCTGTGGCGACGAGGGCTATTGCCCGCTCGACACCGTCTGCACTCCCGACCAGGAGGACCCCGTCTGCGTCCCGGCCCGCGGCTGCGGCAACGGGGAGCTCGACGAAGCCAACGAAGAAGAGTGCGACGACGGCAACGTCGACGACGGGGATGGCTGCAACTCGACTTGCACCTCGAACGAGACCTGCGGCAACAGGTTCACCGACGACCATCTGGAGCCGCCGGAGGAGTGCGACGCCGGTGAAGAGACGTCCGTCTGCGATGCAGACTGCACGGAGCCCGAATGTGGCGACGGCATGCTCAACCGCGCGGCCGGCGAGGTGTGCGACGACGGCAACACCGAGGCGGGCGACGGCTGCGATGGCGAGTGCCGTTCCGAAGAGTGCGGCAACGGCAACGTCGAGGTGGCCTTCGACGAGGAGTGCGACGACGGCTCGAACTGCGAGAACGGCGACGAGTGCACGACGAACGACGAGTGCCCCGGTGGCGACCAGCTGTGCAAGCCGCGCAGTGACGACGGCTGCAGCGCCGACTGCCAGAACGAGCTCTGCGGCAACGGCGTCCGCAACTCGGGCGAGGCGTGCGACGACGGCAACGACAACAACAACGACGGCTGCATCATTCTGAGCAACACTCAGTGCTTCCTGGCCACCTGCGGCGACGGCTTCGTGCACGACGAGGACGGTGGCGACGAAGAATGCGACACCTTGGGCGATTCCGAGGACTGCAACGACGACTGCACGCTCTCCGTCTGCGGCGACGGCAAGGTCAACCAGGAAGACGGCGAAAGCTGCGACGACGAGTTCGAAACAGCGGATTGCAACGAAGACTGCACGTTTGCCCGCTGTGGAGACGGCAAGACGAACACCGAGGCCGAGGAGGAGTGCGACACCAGCGGTGACTCCGCTACCTGCAACAAGGACTGCACCCTAGCCGACTGCGGCGACGGCTACGTCAACTCGGCCGCGGGCGAAGAGTGCGACACGGGCGGTCCTTCGTCGTTCTGCAATGCCAACTGCCAGCTCTCCGCCTGCGGCGACGGCGAGACCGACGCCGCCAGCGGCGAGGACTGCGACGACGCCGGCCAGTCCGCAACCTGCAACGTCAACTGCTCGACGGCCATGTGCGGCGACGGCATCGTCAACTCGAGCTTCGTCGTTAACCCGCTCGGTGCCGGTGACACCACGGCTACCGAGCAGTGCGACCCTAACACTGGGACGAGCAACGATAGCCAACGCGCGGACGCCAATACGCAGACCTGCGACCACGACTGCACCTTCACGCGCTGCGGGGATGCCTACCGAAACTCGCAGGTTGAGGAATGCGATAATGTGTGGGTGGCGAGCGGGCCAAAGCCTCATCATGAAACCTGCGACTCCAATTGCACGGAGCCCGCTTGCGGAGACGGCACGGTCAATCCGTTCTTCGACGTGCTCTTGATGTCCGAGGAAGACACCCTCGATGGGGAGCAGTGCGATCCTGGAACCGGGACGACGACGAACGATCAGCGGGCATCGAACGACACCGCGACCTGCAATCGCGACTGCAGCGTTCTCCGTTGCGGCGATGGCTACGAGAACGAGGCGGCAGGTGAGGTCTGCGACGACGAATACGTCGCGAGCGGAACCAAGCCGGACACGGAAGATTGCGACTCGGACTGCACCGCACCCGCCTGCGGAGACGGGCACGTCAACGCCGAGTTCATCATCGATTTCATGGACCCTGACACGTCGAACTGCCCTGGCCCGTGCCTGGGCGAGCAGTGCGACCCAGGCGGCGGCGCAACAAGCGATCCGCTCCGAGCCGGGCGAGAGTCGGAGACCTGCGATCCAGACTGCACGTCAGCCCGATGCGGGGACAAGTACGTCAACGAGGAGAAGGGCGAGGAGTGCGATGAGGTGTTCCTGAGCAACCCCAACTCCATTCCCCAAGCCACGGCCACCTGCGATCCGGATTGCACGTTCCCAGCATGTGGGGACGGCATCTTCAACAACCCGGCCGAGATCTGCGACGATGGGGGCAACACGGACGAATGCGACTCCGATTGCACACTCCCGGCCTGCCGTGACGGTATCGAAAATCTTGCCGCGGAGGAGTGCGACGACAACAACATCATCAACACCGACGCATGCGTCGACAACTGCCAGGACGCCGCCTGCGGCGACGGGCACATTCGTGCCGGCGTCGAACAGTGCGACGATGACGGCGACAACACCGCTGACTGCGACTCGGACTGCACGCTCCCAGCCTGCGGCGATGGAATCAACAATCCCGACGCGGAAGAGTGCGACGACAACAACTCCATCGACACCGACGCATGCGTCGATTGCCTGGACGCTTTCTGCGGCGACGGCTACGTCCGCGCGGGGGTCGAGGAATGCGATGACGGCGACGGCGACAACGACGACGAGTGTCGAAACAACTGTACCGAGCCCTAACGAGGTCGAGTCCGGCCGGGGGGCCCAGGCAGCGACGAGGGCTCAGCTCGGGAGATCGGGGGACGGGCTTGTGGTAGAGTCACTGCCGCCATGAAGAAGAGTTCCTTTGCTTGCTGCCTCTCAGCCCTTTCAATCTGGATCGTCGGCGCCTGCAGCACGACGCCTCCCGACGAAGACGGCACGGGCGGCATGGCCGGCTCATCCGGCGGCGAAGCCAGCGGCGGTCAGTCCAGCGGCGGCCAGGGCCCCAACAGTGGCGGCGGCGGCTCCGGCGGATCGACGGGCGGCTCCGGCGGATTGACGGGCGGCGGTGGCGGCGGCGCGAGCGACGGCGGCATGGCGGGCTCCGGCGGCACTCCCGCAACCTGCGGCGATGGCAACGTCGACGAGGGTGAAGACTGCGACGACGAGGGCGAAGAAACTGCCACTTGCAACGCAAATTGTACCGACGCGACGTGCGGTGACGAGATCACCAACGAGGCAGCGGGCGAGGACTGCGACGATGGCGACGCTACCGAAACCTGCAACGCCGATTGCACGACGGCCGAGTGCGGAAACAGCGTCACCGACGACCTGGAGGACTGCGACGGCGGTGGCATCGAGACCGCCGACTGCAACGCCGACTGCACCACCTCGGTCTGTGGAGACGGCATCGCCAACGCCGCCGACGGCGAAGAATGCGACCAGGAAGGCGACACCGACGTTTGCGACGCCGACTGCACGGCCGTCGATTGTGGTGACGGCCACACCAACTCAGCGGCCGGTGAAGAATGCGATGGGGAGCGCTTCTACGACGATGACGGAACTCCTGTTCAAGTCACGGAGGACACCTGTTTGGAGTGCGTGCTCAACACGTGTGGGGACAACGTGGTTTGGCAGGCGACGCTCGCGGGGATGTATCTCTGTGGCTTCTATCCGGATGATCCGGCATGCCAGGATCTGCCCGCCGAGGAGGAGTGCGACTCCGGTGGCGTTGACACCAACGGATGCGACTTCGACTGCAGCGACGATGACTGCGGCGACGGGTACGTGAATGCGATGTCGAACGAGGAGTGCGACGACGGCGGCAACGAGCCCGGCGACGGCTGCAGCGCTGGCTGCCAGAACGAGTGATCGCGCCGTGAAGAGAGCTCTCTTCGCTTGGTGCATGCTCACCCTCCCGCTGGGGACGATCGGCGCGTGCGGCACCGCGCCTCCTGACGAACAAGGCACCGGCGGCATGGCCGGATCCTCCGGGGGCGAAGCGAGTGGCGGTCAAGCCAGCGGGGGCCAGGGCCAAAGCAGCGGTGGCGCCGGCGGCAGCCAGTCCGGTGGCAGTGGCGGCTCGACCGGCGGTAGCGGCGGAACCGGTGAAGGCGGCATGGGTGGCTCCGGTGGCATCCCCGCTACCTGCGGCGACGGCGAAGTCGATGCCGGCGAAGACTGCGACGACGAAGATGAATCCGCCACTTGTGACGTGGACTGCTCCGACGCCGCGTGCGGTGACGGCACCGTGAACGAAGCCGCCGGCGAAGAGTGTGACGACGCTGGGGAATCCGAAGATTGCAACGAGGACTGCACGCTGTCCGAGTGCGGCGACAGCATCGTCAACGCCGCCGCGGGCGAGGACTGCGACGAGGCTGGTGGGGAAACCACCGACTGCAACGACGACTGCACCACGGCCACCTGTGGCGATGGCGTCCACAATGCCACCGCGGGCGAGGAGTGCGACGACGCCGGGGAGTCGGGCGTCTGTGACGATGACTGCACCCTGGTGGAATGCGGGGACGACTACGTCAACGAAGCCGCCGGTGAAGAGTGCGAGGGGGAGCTTTTCTACAACGGGAACGCCCTCACGAACAACTACTGTGTCGAGTGCAGCAAGAACGTGTGTGGCGACTCATTCAGGATGGAGATTACCCTCGCCGGACAGTACGCCTGCGGGCTAAACGGGATTTGCTCCGACATCCCCGCGGAAGACTGCGACTCTGGCGGAGTCGACACCGACGACTGCGATTTCGATTGCACGACCGCCACCTGCGGGGATGGGCATTGGAACGTCAGCAACTTCGAAGACTGCGACGACGGCAATGAGGTTGACAACGACTGTTGCTCAAATGCTTGCGTGAGCGCCACCTGCTGAAAGAGACCGCTGGGAGGCGCCTTCGCTCCCAGACAACGACAGAACGCTCTGTGGACCGAACGGAATTCCGACTGTCCGGATCCCCAAGCATTAGGGGCCGGGGCAGTGCGACGACGGCAATCAGGACAGCGGCGACGGTTGCAGCTATCCGGCTTGCGAAATCGACTGAGTCGCGTCGGATCGGTCTAGGGCGCTAGCCCGCCGTCGGTGATCGTCCAGCCGCGACCGACCAGGACGCCACGCGCGGCCTGTGCCGCAGCGGAATATTGAATCGACTGCGCCCCCAGTGTGACGTTGCTTTGCGTGGTCTGGGCAGCCCAGCCGATGAGGAGCGCGTCGTAGTTGGCGGTCGAGAGACCGCTCGCGCTAAGCATGCTACCGGCGGTCGTCAGGAGGGGGATCTCCCACGCGCCCAGCGATTGGTCGAACGACGAGGCTTGCTGGAACATGGCCTGCATGCTCGTGACCTTCGACACGTCCCATCCGGAAATGTCCTGGTTGAAGGCGTCGGCAAGCCCGAACATCTGAGCCATGCTGGTCACGTTCGACACGTCCCAGGCCGAGATGTCGGCGTTGAAAGCACTGGCGCTTGCGAACATGCGCACCATGTTCGTCACTTCTCCTACGTTCCAGGCCGAGATGTCCTGATTGAAAGACTCGGCGCCCCAGAACATGGCCTCCATGTCCGTCACACCCGAGACGTCCCAGGTCGAAATGTCTCCGTCGAAAACGGCTGTTTCCCAGAACATGTAATTCATGTCGGTGACGTTCGACACGTCCCAGGTGGCGAGCGACTGATCGAACGACTGCGCGCCGGAAAACATGCCGCCCATGTTGGTCACTGCCGACACGTCCCATTGGTCGATGTTCGGCACCTGCTCGAGCGCGACGCAGCTTGCAAATGCGCTCGCGAGAGTGGTGGTTCCAGACAGGTCGGGGACGTCATCTGCTGTGATGGTGAGGTTGGCACAGTTGGAAAACGTGCCCCACGTCTCCGCGAACGCGAACGTCCCCCATTGTTGGATCTCGAGCAGCTTGGGGCCGTCGGTGAGCGCTTCGCCCCCGTAGGTCACGTCGAAATGCCAACCCTCGATGGTCCCCGTGATCACCACCGTGTATTCACCCGGCTCGGCATAGACGTGCGTTCGGTCCGCATCGTCCCAAGCGGTCACCAGGTCCGCACTGCCGTCGCCCCACGCCACGGAAAAGTCGTAGGTCCCTTCCTCGACCAAAGGCAGCACGATGGTCACGTCATCCGTGGCAGGAACCAGCTCCACATAGCCGCCGAAAACGGGCTCTGCATCCGTTTTCCAAACGGTAACAAAGTCGTCCTCGGGGTTGCCTTCCGATCCACCGGTCGCACTGCCGCCGGTCGCACTGCCGCCGGTCGCACTGCCACCAAGGCCGCCCGTGTTGGCACCGCCGGAGTCCGTGCCGCCGGTTGCCTCCTGGCCCCCAGAGGCCTGCCCACCAGAATTCTGCCCGCCGAGGGCCCCACCGGACCCGCCCGCCGACGACTCGTCGCCCCCTGTGTTCCGACCACCAGTGTCCTGCGAGGCCGCGCCTGTGCCGCTGCCGGCCTCGCCGCCCGAGCCAGTATCGTCCATCGTTTCGCCCTGACAGCTCGCCAGGAGCCCGAGCACCGAAGCCGCAAGCACGAGCCTAAGCATTCCAGGTTTCATCGTCACCAAGCCCCCTTCGGACACTGCCGCCGAGCGTTGCCGCATAGCCTACACGAAAAGAGTGCGGCGGCGCAGGGGAATCCCTCCCAAACCCGGAGTGCGGCAACTCCGTCACCGAGGACGGAGAGGACTGCGACCCGCCCGACGGCGAGCTCTGCGACGACAGCTGCCAGTCGATCGAGCTTGAGTGCGACAACGACATCGTGCAGCCCGGCGAAACCTGCGACCCGCCGGACTTCATGGAGTGCAGTGGCACTTGCCAGGTGATGTCCCCCGTCAATGTCTGCCGGAGATCGGCTTCTGCTTGAGCACACCCGTCTGCGCGCCAGTTGGGACGAGATCTACGTCGAACTCGACGTCACGGACGCCGACGGCGACGAGCTGACGACCACTTGGAGCGCTGACGTCGGCACCTTCGAAACCCCAGCTCGGCCTCGACCTTCTACGAATGCACCGCCGCGGGGACGCCCTTCGCGACCGCCACCGTGACCGACGAGCCCGGCTGCTCGGACTCGATCCAAATTCCGCTCGTTTGCACGGAGCCGCCCTGAGCCGACGGGAGCCTTCCGAGCCAAGCCGTCGCGGTTTGCGCTTGTCGGCCCCGCGACGGTCGGACATGCTGGGATCATGCTCCGTGAGCGGATTGGCGAGGCCCTGGACCGGCGGCCCGAGGTCCTGGAGGCCTACTTGTTCGGGTCGCAGGCTCGCGGGAGCGCTACGCCGCGAAGCGACGTGGATGTGGCGGTCTTCGTCGACCCGTCGCTCGCGGGTCCGGCGCCCTATGGCCTGGCAGCAGCGATCGCCAGCGACCTCATGTCCGTTCTCGGCCGAAACGATGTCGACCTGGTCGTGCTGAACGACGCGCCCCCGCTCTTGTATCATCGCGTCCTGGCTGATGGGGTCCGCCTCTTGTCTCGCGACCTCGCCCGAACGACCACACGCGAAGGTCAGGCCCTTTCCCGCTACCTCGACTTCAAGCCGCACCTCCAGCGCATGGCCGCCCTCGAGGGCGCACGCATCGCCGACGGACGTTTTGGTCGATGAGTCCCGGGTGTTTGGATCGCGGCGTCGTCCACCGTCACCTCGTCGCGCTGGATGCCGCTGTCCAACAGCTGCGAAAGCACCAGGGGAAGCCTGTAGCCCTGCTCGACGACAGTCGTGAGCAGCTGTGGGTTATCGAGCGGGGGCTCCAACTTTGCTGCCAGAACACGCTCGACTTGGCGCTCCACCTGGCTGCTAGCGCCGGGCGCGACGCCCCAGACTACGCCGGGGCCATCGATGTCCTCGGCGAGCTGGGCATCCTGCCCACTGATTTCGCGCATTCCTTCCGTGGAATCGCCGGCTTGCGCAACGCGCTGGTACACGGCTACCTGGCACTCGATCGGACCGTCCTGCACGAGGTCTTGAACGAGCGTCTCGACGACTTCCAGCTCTTTGCTGAGCATGTCGGCCGCCACCTCGACGCAGAGCAGGCCGAGTAGTCGCACCGACGAGCCCGGCTGCTCGAACTCGATTCAGATCCCGCTCGTTTGCACGCAGGCGCCCTGACCAGGCGGCGGCTCTACTCGGGGCTTCTCGTGAAGACTTCGACCGCGTGGTCAGGCAGAATTGCCTGAGATGGATCGCTCGGGGCTTGGGTGGCGGTGCAGGTCGACTTGGTTCGCCCTGTTTCCTTGCTTCGTGCTGTCGACAGGCTTCGCTCTGCTCGCGTGTGATCGCAGGCCGTCTCAGGGAGGAGAGATTTCACCCTCCGCGAACTTGGCACCCGCACCGGCTCCCTCGCTCGGCCCGCAGAAGGCAACGCCAGTTCCCGGGCAGGAGGCCACACCCGAAGCGCTGCTGGACCTCACCCGAATTGACTGCAACTTGCCTGCGTCGCCCAAAGCTGAACGGCAAGACGCACGATCGGAACCGCTCTGCTTCACCAAGGACCTCCTTCACGGTGTGTGCGAGTCCGCGAAGCTCGTCGTGGATCACAGCTCGAAGTGGGGTTGGGTGGCTCGAGTCGAGTCGAGACGACATGGCAGTGGGGGTTACTCCGAATGGTCGAGCGACTACTTGATGGGTCGCGGCGCGGTGGACGAGTGTGGAACCGCGACCTATCGGGGCGCTAGGTATCCCGGTTTTTCGGACCAGGTGCGAGGTCTTCTCGCGACGAGCGTCGCGAAGGTGCACGCCACGCTGATCAACGATCATCAACGCTCGAAGGCGTGTCCTCCTGCCCATGGCGCCATTTCTTTCGGCGAATCGACTCCGGGCATCAGCCACGAAACGGCCTACGAGCGCCCGATGTTTGGCAAGCATTCGATTCAGATGGAGCCCACTTCTGAGCTCGAGCGCTCAGGGGTCTGTCCCTTCTACACGCAGAAGGCCCACCCTGTCGCAAGGGAAGAAGCATCGTGTGAGCAGGGTACTTATTTCGCCGAGGAGAACCTGCCAGCCTTGGGAAGGCTGGTGATGCTCAGCGACTTTTCCGAGGAGTGTACCGACAAAGAGCGCGGTCAGATCTCTGGCGCTCGATTCTACCTACTTGGCTGGGGTGAGGTCGATCGTTGCGGGTCGGTTCACTACCGAAGGAGCCTTACTTTCGGTGTGGAATCTGTTTTTGGTTACCCGGGACTTCGGAGTAGTCGGCACACCTTGGAGATGTTCGACCATCGGGCCCGTCAAGCCTCCCCGCTCTGTCCAGCAAGGGTATCGACGATCGAGTTGCGCGAGACGGTCGAGATCTTCGAGCAGCCGACCGATTCCTCGCAGAAGGCGACGCCCCTCCACGGCCCGGCCACGCGTTCGTTCTACTCCCCGAAGGAGCTCACACCTGGCGCGAGGCGCCCGCCTGGAGCACCCGAGTAGCCGGGTGGTGGGCGCGCGGGAGGGCGCTTGCGCGCCAAGAGCACCGGGAAAAGGGAGTCCCTAGGGCGCCAAGGCGTGCAGCTCGTCGAGAGTCGCCGAGAGCTGACGCCCCAGAGCCGGTGGTGGGCGAAGGCGTTTCACGAGCTCCCGGTAGTACCAAAGGACGCCTTCCTTTCCGCCGGAGAAGCGCTGGAAGACCGAGTCCCCGTGGTCCGAAAGGTCGCTGACGATCGTGCGTAGGTTGTAGAGCTTGTCGGAGGATGCGACGAGCATGGCGTCGCCCGAAATCCCTTCCAACTTGGATAGGTACGCTTCCTTGCGCTCCCGCCAGCCCGCGCCCGTTTCGTAGCTCGTGCATTCGAGCACGACGCGTTCCACCCGTGGCCCGAACCTGCGCAGGATCTCCGCAGCAGTCGCATCACCGCCCTGATCCTCCACGGCGTCATGGAGCAGGCCGGCGATCGCTAGATCCTCGTCGCCGCCGTGTTCGAGCACCAGGCTGGAAACCCCGAGCAAGTGCGCCACGTAGGGCACTCCGGAACCCTTGCGCTCCTGCTCGCGATGCAGGTCGAAGGCGAACTCGAGTGCCTGTCGGTACCTGTCCGAGAGCATCATGCGTCACCACCCGACAAGTCCGATTCTTCCAGCGTCCGCGCAGCGATCTCGCTACGCACCGCCGCGACCCGATCGTTGAACTCCTGCTCCGTGTACGCGTCGATGTCCCCATCGAAACGCAGGAGTCGATCGTAGTAGGACTCCCCGTCGACCCACTCGCCGGTCGTCATGTCGAGAGCGTACGCATGTCGCCCCGTCTCGTCGTCCACGACCTTCACCGGGCGGTCGTTGATTGCGAAGAAGCGTGGCATTCCCATGGTTTGTGCGTCTGCGCCCGCATCTTACGATCCAACTGCCCGGTGTCGGCCACTGATGCTACTTTTACCGTGTGAATTCGCGCCTCGTGCTCGCAGTCGGAGATGTCCAATGCGCAGCGCGCAAGCTCCGGCAGATTCTCGCTCATAGCGGCCTCCTCGATCCCAACGGGATGCTCCGACCGAACGTGCACCTGGTCTTCGTGGGCGACTACTTCGACTTTGGGAACCACCAGCAGCGGTCGATCGCGGCGGTCGATGGGATCGAGACCCTTGCCTGGCTGTCCGGGTATGGAGCCGAGCAGGTCACTCTCCTTCTGGGTAACCACGACCTGGCAAGAATCGGAGAGTTCGTCTCGATGAGTGACGAACGGTTCGATTCCGCGATCAAGCGAGCAGCCCGCATCTACGGTCAACCTGCTCGCGCCGCGGAAGAAGCGGAATTTTTGGCTGATTTCCCGGAGTTTGCCACCGCGGAGCTCGTGGCGCGGGACTTTTCTTCGTTTGTTTCCCGACAGCGAGAACTAGTCTCGAACCTGGTGAGGTCTAGGCGCCTTCGCCTCGCTGCGTCGATAGGAGACATGCTCTTCTGCCACGCCGGTGTCACCAGTGAGGACCTGGCGCTGCTCGGATGCGGCGGGGGCACCGCGCAGGAAGCGGCCGAGGCCCTCAACGGCGCACTCGATGCCGCGCTCGATGCCTGGAACGGCACTTCTCCCTTTGCCATCCCCGGCCTGCACACCCCAGGTTCACGCGCGAATGGTGAAGGCGGTGGGATCCTCTATCACCGAGCAGCCAATCCAGCGCTCCGGCAAGACGGCTACGAAGGACCCGGCCGCAGACGCTACGACCCGCGCAGGATCCCCATTGGAATCGTGCAGGTCATCGGCCACGTCCGGGACGCCAAGAGCCGACAGCTGCTCGGCGACTGGGTGGAAGACAGCCAGCCAACGCGCGAAGGCAACATTCGGGGGCTGGTGACCGATGGCAACTCCGTCTCCTATCGTGACGGATTTCCGCGCACGGGCGCAGACATTGGCTCGATCGTGTTCATCGATGGCGGAATGCACCATTGCGCCGTGGAGGACTACCGGCTGCTCGACGTCGCCGCCCGCGCTGCCTTTCCTTCCGTCGCGTCAGTCCATCTCTAGCTGGCGTCGATGCCGTTCTCTTTCAGGACCTCGCGCATCAGGTCGTGAAACCTGGCGTCATAGCGCCAGAACGTACTCCCCGAGGTCGGGGAATCGAACTCGAGCATCCACTCGAGGACGAGTGTCGGGTCCCCGTCATCGAACGTGAGTTGCATTTTCCCTGTGCTGAACGACGGGGCCGCTCGCGGATGACCGTTGTCGTCGACCTCGAGGCCCTTGAGCTTGTCCGAGGTAATGAGCTTGGGTGCGGAAACTGTCACGGGCAACTCCTTCCCTGGTGAAAACCTAGTGCAAGAAACCTTCCACGAAATTGACGCCCGCGGGATCTCCCCCCTTGGCGTCGACGAGCTTCTTGAGAATCTCCCCCGCTTCCTTGTGCAGCGCCTTGATCTCGGCTTGGAGCTCCGCGGCGGAAAGGTTCTCTTTGCCGAGCCGCGCCGACAGCTTGGCGACTTTCAGGCGGAAGGCTGGAATCCCGACGTCCTCTGCCAGCTTCTTCAGCTGAGCCTGCTCGGCGGCCGATAGCTTCTTCGAAGGATCGTTGATCGCCTTGAAGATGTCGTACTCGATGTCGTGAATGTTCCGGTTCTCCGGTTTCACCTTGACCTTGCCGACTTCGATCCCCGGCGCTTCGTACAGCTGTGTCGTTTGCTTCGTACCAACCTGCCATTCGTGCTTGATACCCGTCACCGGATCGACGACGTCGAGGTGGTGCCTCGGATAGGCGCCCTTCACGTCCATTCTCGTTTGCGGACCTTCTTGGTTGATCACGACGGCTTCCTTGTTGCGTTGAAGAGCGCGCACGACCTTTCTGACTTGTTCCGGCAACTCCAGGTTGATGCGTCCCCGGATCATGTCCGTCATCTCCCCCACGGTTTTGTAGCCCTTGCGCTCCCCGACCTTGGCCAGAACACCTTCGATGAATTCCTCGAACGTGGGCCGCTTCAGGATCGACTTCGCTTCTGCGCCTTCGATGCCAATGGACTTCAGGATGCGCTGGATGAATGCATTCTGACGCGCGACCGCCTCCTGCGCTGCCTGGAAGAGCTCGATCTGGGCCGCCTTGTCCGCGCGCAGCTGCTCCGCCGTCATGTCCAGGGCACGGGGCCGCTTGGGCTTGAGAATTTCCGGCTTGGGCTTCCCGGCGCGCTTGCCCTCCCCCGCCCCGGCGTTCGCATCCTCGATAGGCTTGCTCTCGGGGACCTTGTCGGGCGCCTTGTCCTTCGTACCAAGGCCCTTGCTCGTTCCTTCGGCAGGCTTCTTCGGTACCGCTACTTCGATCTTCGCCTTGCTCTTCTTCGACTTGATTTCAACCGCGCGGCCGTTTTCGACCTTCAGCTCGACCCGAGCGTCCGCAGACTTCTTCAACCCCTCGGCGAGGGCACGACCCTTCACCACGGCCAGCGGAACGGCGATGAAGACACCCATCGCGATGAAATCTGCCATGGCATCGATGAGCGCCATCGAGCCGAGGTAGAGGTGCTGCTCGCTGAGCTTGGTGAGCTTTACTTCCTTGCCGTCCTCACGACTGAGCTCCTCGAGACGGTGGAAGTGGGCACCCGCCTCGGCCAGTTTGGCCATGCTGATTAGAGCGAAATCGAGCCCAAATATCAGGCCAGCGCCCTTCACCAAGGCCATGAAGGCAAAGGCTGCCGGATGCCCGGTAGCCATGAGGCGAGTCGCAATGGCGTGCACCACGAAGAAGGCGATCACAACAGGCGCCATCTCGATGATGCGCTGGCCGATCTGCCCGTTGTAGCGGCGGTCGATCTCGTGGCTGATGAAGATCGAATGCTTGTAGAGGCTGGCAGCAAGGGCCTCGACTTCTCGCAAGGGCTCGCCGAACGTTTGCTCGAGCGAGCGGAGGAAAAGGTACAGGCCCTTGTCACTCACCTCGATGGAGAAGTGCGGGATAGCCGAATCGCGGTTGATCTTGTCCAGATCGATCGACCGATGCTCCGTGTCCATCGGCCGCCCCATGAAGCGGACCGGACTGCCAAACCGATCATACAGAAGGAGGCCAACGGGGCCCGAGACCACGCGTCGGTGGATTCCGATGTCGGGCTTGAGCAATGACTTGCCCGCGCTGTCGTGTGTCCAGAGCTGCGCGATCCCGATCGCGAGCATGTTGCGCCGCGCCAGGTCGTTCTTGGCTTTCCGCTGGTAGAAAAGCACCTCGAGCAGAGCGCGCAGGTTGTTGATGTCGACCGGCGGGTTCGCGGACCCCTTGGCGGAGTCGAACTCGCCAAGTCCTTGCACGAAGAGGTTGGTGATCTCGATGATCTTGGGTCGGTCTGCCTCGACCAGCTTGATCTCCTCCTCGGTCAGGCCCCCCGTCGCCAGGTTGTGGTCGACCTTCACTCCCCCAAAGTGCTCGACGAACTGCAAGTACATTTCCGCAATCAGCGGATCGGCGAGGAGTGCGTTGTTCCCGCCGGTCAGCGGCAGCTGGTCGGGCACGCTCTTGATGTCGCCGCTCTGAAGCTTGGAGTAGGACACCACGATCCGCACCGACCGGCCGCGCGATCCGAGGACGAGCTTGTTGATCTCCTCGATTACGTCCTGGTCTGCCACCCAGTCGATGACGTTCTCGTGCGTGCCGCGTTCTCTCAGGGATGCGACCACCTTCGGGTCCATGTCCTTCGGGAACTTGCACTCGAGCTGATCCAAGCTGCCCTTGGCATCGATGACGGCCTGCCAGGTGCCGGCGGGAAACCAAGTCTTGGTCAGCTGCGTGATCTTCTTCTTGCCGCTGACGGTGACGAACACCACACCGCCAGAAGTCTTCTTCCCCGTCAGAGCCTTCTCCGCCTGGTCCTTCGGCACGTCCACGTAGACATAGACCGACCGCAATGGATCCGGCGCAACGTACACGGTCGCGGTCTGTTGCTTGCCGAAGGGCTTTGTCGGAGCAAGGGGCGGGTCTGCCATCACGCGTCTCCGTCTGGTGGCTCGACTTCGAGCGGATCCGCATCCGCCAGGTCAGCTTCGGCGGAACCCAAGCCGTGGAGATCATCGTAGGAGACACCGCTGAACACCACGTACGCGTCGCCTTCCTTCGGAAAGACCTCGAGTGAGTAGGTGTGCTTCGTCGGGATGATGCCAAAGGACAGGTCGAGCAGATCCTCCGCCTGCGCCGCCGGCTTCTTGACCGAGCGGCGAAGCTTGAACTTGCCGTCTGCACTCCTGAGCTCGAGCTCGTCCTCACGGTCCTCGGCCTCTGGCACGCGCAGGACACGCACGAAGAAGGGCTTGGCTTCGAACGCTCCCGGCTTGGCTGAATCTCCCCCGATGTCCTCCCGCTCGAACACCTCCGGCAAGTGCAGCTCGCTGAGCTTCGGGTCCTCCTTGAGCACGGCCAAGTCCGGCTCCTGCCCCTTGGCGAAGAACAGCACCTCCACGCGTCGGTTCACCTGTGACTCCACGTTGTCGGCCGCGATGCCATCGACCGGCGCCGACTCGCCAAAGCCGATGAACGGGTCTACGCCTGGCAGGAACGTGATCAGCTCGCGCAGCTTGTTTGCGCCGTCGAGGTCTTCGCCAAGCTCCTGGGCAATGTTGTACTGGTAGAGGTCGTAGATGGCGCCCCAGGTTTCCTTGCCGACTTCGCCGTCGACGGCGATGGCAGCAGAGCCACCGAGGAGCTTGAAGTTATCGCTGTAGGCCTGCTGGAAGGCCTTTACGGCAGGCGCCGCGCTCGCGGCGTTGTCGTCCACGACGCCCGGGTCAGCATCCCCAAAGCCAGTGCCGAGCTCGCCGTCTTCGCCGCTGGCTTCGGGTGGTGGCTCCTCCGAATCGCTGGGCGCCAAGGGGTCGACGCTGGGGAAGGCCGCCGCCGACCACTTGAGGACCTGCTTCCAGTCGCTCACGGTGCCAGTCTCCATGGCCAGGTCGACGAACTTGTCGCGACCGGCCGAGCCGCCCATGAGCACCGCGTGCACGAGCTCGCCGCGCTGGGCCGACAGCTTGTCGTTCGAAGCGTCCGAGCCAACTGAGTCGGTATGGCCAGCAACGAGGAGCCGGTGCCCCGGTCGGTCCGCGTTGAAGCGGAGCGCCACGGCCAGCGCGCCGACGGAAGTGAGCGGCGCCGACGCGTCGCCCGCGGGAGCCGTGCCTTCGGGCAGCATCACCGCGCTGCCGGTGCGGAAATGCGCGTCCGTGAGCGGCAACTTCAGCGCTTTTTGCCTGACGCCTTCGACCACGACGTCGCGATCCTCGCGCGCCAGCTTGCGCCAGGTCAGGTACTCCTCACCGCTCGGCCCGGTGATGGCAGGCGCGACCTTGAACGTGCTGTCGAAGAAGAACAGCTCGACACGGCGGTCGACCCGGTCGCGCTCACCGTCGCGCTCCGCCACCGCGCGCGCATCGAGCTCGAGCCCGGTGCCGTCGAGCGGGAAGTTCTCGCCGCAGCCGTGGCACTCGATGGTGAGCGGCAAATCCTTGATTGCGGTCCAGCCGAGGCCCCCGATGGCCATGTAGTCGGTGATGAGCTCTTTGCGCGTCTTGTCGCCCGCGATGCCGTCTTCTTCCAGCTTCTCGCGGTCGGGCCGCAGGCCTTCGTCGACCTTTGCGTTGTGGAAGCGCTGGTAAAAGCTGATCACGTCCTCGTCGCCGGGGCTCAGCTCGGGATTCTCGGCGCCGGCGGCCTGCCTTTTCCGGGTTTCGGCGTCGCAAATGCCGACCACCATCAGGCGATCTTCGCGGTTGCCCCACACGCCGGCGCCGGAGCCAGAGTAGTTCTCGAGCCAGGCGTCGACATTGCGCTCCAGGTACTGCTGCACCGATTCAGCGCGCTTCTGGCTGAGCGGATCGTTGATGCTCGGCTCGCCGCTCGTGTCCGTGTGCCCGACGATGAGCAGGTGCGCTGGACCCAACGAATCCGACAGCTCGCGAAAGCCTTCGAGCCCTTCCAGAGCCGTCGGCAGGAGGAACGTCTTGTTCAGGTCGAACAGGAGTCCGCGCAGGCGCGCCATGCGCACGAACGGGACGGCGCCAATCAACCGGATCTGCGGCTGGCCGTCGCCGGCATCCAGCACCACGGCGCGCGTCTTGAACGTCTTCGCCTCGAGCTTCAGGTCCTCGATGTAGTTGACCTTGACCGACACCTCGTAGTCGCCCGGAGGGACCTCCTCGTGGCGCAGGCGTCCGAGCTCGTCCGTGACGCCCTCGAAGCTCTCCGGGCCGCTGACTTCGTACTCGCAGCCGGCGTAGGCCACCTGCCCCGTCTTGTCGCGCAGCTCCACGCTCAGGATGCCCGGCTCCGGGCGGAAGACGATCGTGCGCCGGAGCTCGTTTTCCAGCGCGAAGGGCTCGATCTCCGAGCTCAAGATGACCTGATCGACCTTGCCCTTGAAGTTGACGGGCTTGATGCCCTTTTCCCAGAGCGGCTCGGCCACGTCGGCCAAGGACTTCGGATCGATGGTCAAGGAGCCGAAGCTGCCTTCGAAGCCCTCGAAGCGGGCCACGCCATCCGAACCGGTCTTCTTCTTCTCCTGCTTGCCTTGGCTGGAGAAGGTGACGTCCACTCCCGACAGCGCCGTCCCACCGACGTCGAGCAAGCACACCTCGAAGACGCTGGTCTCCTCCGCCGTGCTGGGGCCGAGCCCACCGACGGGCTCGAAGGCCTCCGGAGGCAGCGGAATGGCCACGGCGGGCGTCACCAGCGCGCTGGCTTTCATCCGTCCAGCCGTCAGGCCGGAAATCAGCGAACGCTCGAGGAGCCGCGCTTCACGCAAGCTCGAGGACTCGAACGGGCTGAACGCCCCTTCGAGCCGCTGCCCGGTGAGCGCCCGGTGCATCGAGCGCACGGCGGTGAGAACCGCCGGCCGCTTGAGGTGGAGCAAGAGCTCACTCACTTGCGACTTCGCCGTACCTGGGTCGGTCGTGGGGAACGTCCCGGTCGGGCCATGCTTCCAGGCGACTTGCTTCCCTGGCAGGCTGACGACCCACTCCTTCATGCGTTCCCCGGCCGGTGAAAGGCCGAAGGGAAGCCTACCAGCAGAGCTCCCGCGGGCGAAGGACCCGTGGTAGGATTTAGGGCTCGTCGGGGGGCGCCTGTTCGGCCGAGGAGCCTGCACGCTCCGTCCTGGCTCGATCCGTATGGCCTCCGCGCTTCGCCTGAAACTGCACCCGCTGCCTGCTCCGACGGACCGCACGATGGTCGTCGAGGGGCTCCGTCTCGAGCTGCTCCGCCGAGGCAGCGGCACCAGTCAGGCTCAGCCCGGCAGCAAGGTGGACGCGGAGCTCGAGTTCCACTTCGCCGAAGTGGGGGACGCGCTCGGGCAGGCCAGCGAGAGCGGGAAGTTCGCCGTGCTCAAGGGGCAGCTCGAGCTGCGCGGCGCCTCGAAGAAGCCCATCTTCATCAACGGCCAGTCAGGAGGTGCGCCCGGCCGCATCGAGTACGAAAAGCCCTTGGAGCCGGAGGTGCGCCCCGCCGACCGCAGCCGTCCGCGGCGCAAGGCGCTCAAGCTGGAGTTCGACACGGCTGGTTTCGAGGCCATGATGGACCCCGACTCCGCCAACGCGAACCTGATCCTGCCGGAAATCCCAGACGGCGTGCTCTTCATCGAGGTGAGCGCCAAGCTCACGGTGGGCGGCGCTGCGGAAGCGGAGACGGACCAGAACGACCGCTTGGACGTGGTGATGTTCGGCGGCGTCGGCGCGCTGGTTCCCACGACGAGCGTCGGCTTTTCGCTGAAGTTCGCCGGTGATGCGCCGCCGCCCGCGCCCGTGGCGTTCAAGCTGGAGGATCCGACGGGAGGCGTGCACGAGGGCAAGACGAATGCCCAGGGTGAGGGCTTCGTCGATGGCATCGCGCCGGGCGAGTCCAAGCTGACGTTCACGGAGGTCGCGCCAGGCGATTGGGGGGCCGAGCCGAAAGCGGGCGCTTCGGGCAGCCAGCACAAGGCAGCCAAAGGCGAAGACGTACCCCAGATTGCCGCCAAGAAGGGCTTCTTCGACGTCGACGCCCTCTTCGCTGCCCCGGACAACGACTCCTTGCGCGAAACGCGCCCCAACCTGAATCAGCTGGTCGAAGGCGACCAGGTGGCACTCCCCGCGAAGGAAGCCGAGCCCGAGCCGGTGCGCACGGGAGTGATGACTCCGTTCACGCTCGCCACTCGTCCGGTCCAGCGCTTGCGGCTCGTCATCCAATCCGACACGCCCTTCTCGTACGTGCTCACGGTCGGCGGCGCGACCTTCCGCGGCGACCACGAGAGTAGCGCCCTCATCGAGCACGAGGTCCCCGTCTCCGCGAGCAAAGGTCAGCTGACCGTCACCCCGGCTTTCGGCAAGCCGATCGAGTGGGACGTCTCCATCGGCACGCTCGAACCGGTATCGACCGTGAAGGGCCAGCAAGCACGCCTGCAGAACCTGGGCTTCGATCCCAAGGGAGTCGACGGCAAGCTGGGCAAGAACACCAAGGCGGCCATTGCCGCTTTCCAGCGTTTTTGTGGCCTCGAACCGAGCGGCGAGATGAACGAGGCGACCCAGACCGAGCTCGAAACCCGACACGATCAGGCCGAAGCCGACACGAGCTCGGCGGTGCCGAGCGACGCGGACGCCGAAACGGCAGTGGCCTGACGGCGCCCTATTCGCGGGCAACGAGCCCGGAAGGATCGTCCTTGGGCACGCAGCCCTCGCGCGGTGCACCTTTGCAGAGCTCGCCGCCCGACCAGGAGTCGACCTTGCCGCTCGTCTTCGCGGTGGACTTGGCGGAAGTGCTGGCGGGAGCGGAGCCCTTGGCGGCGCTCGTGGACGCAGCGCCACCAGAAGGGGCGCTGGGAATGGCGGTGGAGGGCGCACCGCCCGCCGCCGACGGCGTGCCGTCCATGCTGGCCGTCTTCTTCGCGCCAGGGTTCGCTTTCGGGTCCACCAGCGCCGGTACCGCTGGGGCGCTCTTCGCGCTCGGAGCCGCCGGCGCGCTCGCCACTGGCGGCTCGGCGCTCACGCTCGGTTGATTGCAGCCTGTGAGCGCCAGCAGGAGCGGGAAGGCGCGCTCGAGCGTCATGCGACCACACTTCATGCGACCACTCTGTCTCGGGGCGCCGCTCATTTCAACTTGTGCCGCATGCCACTGGCCGAAAGGTCAGCGTTCGTCTTCTGAATGGCGTATTCGATCGACGCCTTCCACGCCCCGCCGCGGCTTGCCTCGGGGCAGCTGAGCAGGTGGTAAAAGTAGAAGACCAACTCGGTGCCGTTGGAGAGATCCGTCGTGAAGATCGAATAGCCGTGGTCATCCTCGAGCTTGTAGCCCTTGCGGTCCACCACCGCTTCCTTGTTGTGCTTGAGCGTGCTGCAGCCAAAGTGACCGAAGACACGCGCCTTCACGTCCGTCGCGCCGAGGTCGAGCGGCGCGGTGGTCGTGTTCTCGAAGCCAGCGTGGAGGACGACGAAATGGGTGGCTTGGCCTTCGTCGTTGCCAGGGAAGGACCAATACTTCTGCTCCGGGTCTTGGTTCTTGAGCCGGGGGAGGAGCTGTGGGTGGATCTCGGCCGGCTTTTTGGCTTTCAGCGAGGAGACGTGAGGCTTGAGGTCGGGATCGCAGTCGGCTGCGCTGACGGTGACGCTCGAAGGAACCAGGTTGGCCGTGTAGCCATGGTGGAGCACGTCACTGACGGGGATCGAAAGGAACGGCATGCCCATGCGCAGGATGCCGGTCTCGGGTCCGGTCCCGTCCTCCCACTCCTCGCCCTGGCTGTCCTTGGTGCCCCGGCCGAAGCAGGGTCCGCGGCCGAAGCGGGCGTGCCCGCCGTAGATCACGTGGGCGTTCTCGGTCTGCAAGGCATCCTGGAGCGCCGTGCGCGTGATCAGACGCTGGAACACGTAGCGCACGCCCTGCTCGCGGCTCTCGTACGTCCAATTGTTGGCGTCGGTGACCTGGATTGCCAACGGCTTCTTGCTCTGCATCGTGCCGAAGCCCGACTTCGGATCGATGAGCGCTTCCGGCACGCGGATCATGGAGTTGACCTGATCGTTGTGGAACTGGATCCCTTGCAGCAGGAAGATCTGCCGGTCCTCGAGCCGCAAGTCGAGCGCGTTCCGGTGATCCAGGCCGTCGGACGTGCGTGCGACGTGGAGCGTCGGCTTGGTCATGGCGCAGGACCGTCGGGCAGCTCGAACGGCGAGAGGTTCCAGGCGCCGCGGATCAGCGCCTGCTCGATCAGTCGATCCTTCTCGCTCTCGGGCAAAGCCAAGAATCCGTCGCGGTCGACCACGAAACCCACGGCATCCTCTTCGGGATGGAAGAGACTGCGCAGTGAGAGATACGCCTCATCGCACACCCGACGCCGGGGGCTCGTCCGCTCCGCCGCCACCAGCAGCGGTGGCTCGTCGACCAGCTCGCGATCGAAGAGCGCTTGGCGCAGCCGAGCCGCCAGCTGCCCACGCAGGTGCAGCTCACTCTCGACCATGTGCGTCAGCACCCAGGCGCGAGCCGTGGGCGAGGCCGGTGGCGCGCCGTACAGCGTTCCGAGCAGGCCGACGAAATCCAAGCCGCTGAGCAGACGTCGCCCCAGCTGCTCGGACTCGCCATGAAGGGCGGCAGCGACGCGACCGGGGCTCGTGGCCTGGTGGACCATGGCGCCCGCGACCGCCCCGAGCTGCTCGTCATCGGGCTCGGGGCCCAGCGCGCGGACCCGGCTTGCCCATTCTTCGTCGAGGGTGCTCACACTGGGCTTTCTACCAGGGAATGCCGCGTCCCGGGACCCGGGCGAGTGGCCGGATTGAGCGCAGCCGCAGATCTCCCCGGCGTGTAGCCCGGTGGGCACCTTGGCTTGCCGGAGCGTACGAGCGTCCGACCGCTCCTCGCCCACGAGCCGACGATTCCCATGCGCCGACCGCACCGTGAAATAGTGCCCACCCTCCGCAAGCGCTACGAGGATGCGGTCGCTCGTGTCAGCCCTACCCTTCGTGGCGACCCGTGGCGCGACGGCAAGTCAGTGCTACGCGTCCGCAGCCGGAACCCGGATTTGCCATGACGCACCTCCTTTCGCTACTCGGCGGCGCCTTGATCGGCCTGTCAGCGACCCTTCTCTTCGCCCTGCGCGGCCGCATCGCTGGTGTGAGCGGTACTTTGGGGCTCGCCCTCGACCCTGACGTCCCCGGGGGCAGGCGCCGGGAAGCCGCCTCTTTCCTCGTTGGGCTGGTCGTAGCAGGGATCCTCGGGATGCTCGTTGCCCCCAGTGCCTTCGGCTCGCCCCCCGCGCGCTCGCCCTTGCTCTTGCTAGGTGGGGGTGCCCTCATCGGCCTGGGCACCCAGCTCGGCTCCGGCTGCACCAGCGGTCACGGCGTGTGCGGGGTCAGTCGGCTGTCCCCCCGCTCGCTCGTGGCCACAGCGACGTTCATCGCTGCAGGAGCGTTCACCGTCTGGCTCGTGGGGGCCGCATGACGTCCCTTCGCGCGCTCGTTCCCGGGTTCGGCACCGGGCTGCTGTTCGGCATCGGTCTCTTGTTGAGTGGCATGACGGACCCGCGCCGCGTCCTCGCCTTCCTGGACTTCTTCGGCGCCTGGGACCCGAGCCTCGCGCTCGTCATGATCGGAGCGATCCTGGCGCATGCGCCGGCCCTCGTTTGGACGCGCCGCCTGCACGCGCCCTTGCTTGGTCCCGCGTTCGCCCAGCCACCCCGGTTCCCCATCGACAGCCGCCTCGTGGGCGGGGCCGTCCTGTTCGGCCTCGGTTGGGGGCTCGTCGGCTATTGCCCCGGTCCTCTCGTCGTGGCGGCTGCCACGCTCAACGCGGACACGGGGCTCGTCCTGTGCGGCGTCGCGGCCGGCATCATGGTGCACCGGCTCTATGCTCATGCTCGCGTGGCCGTAGAGACGAATCCCACGCCAGCTGCACGGTAGCAGGGTGCTGAAACAGCACCCTGCGTGCTTCGCCGCCATCCTGGTCGAGGTGCTGGCCCTTCGACGACCACCGGTCGGGCGTCAGCCCGGCCGGGGAGGTCCCCCACGAGTGAGAGCCTCGTGGAGATCTCATTGAGGCACGCCTCGAGAACCTCGGGTACATTGGTCCGAAAATCCCAGGCAGGTCACCTTCGCCGCACATCCTCAGCCCATCTGCCCAGACTCACGAAGTTCGGCCTGCCACGCTCGCGGTAGGAGTACATCCTGCCGGATTGCTTGACCTCGGCCCTGCTGCTGCATAGGAGTGCCGGGCGTGTTCGAGTTCGAAGAATGGGCTGCGCCTTGAGAGGCGCGCCCCTTGGCGTCCTCGCCCTTGCCACGTTGGCGGCCAGCCTGACGTGGGGCCCTGCGGCTCGGGCGGAAGCGAACGGGGCTGATTCAGCTGCGCCCCCTCAGAAGGCGTCGCCGAAGAAGCTCTACTTCTACTCCGACCTCGACTACGGCAGCGAAAGCCAGTTCAGCCCAGTTCAGGCGTCGATTCACGTCGCCTTCGACATTCTGCGCAGCGCCTCCTACCAGAACAATCCGTTCGAGATTGCCTACGGGACGGCGTTTGCGAACGTCGCCAGTAACCTCACCGATCCGTTCAGCGCGATCGAGAAGAATGGGGGAGCCGAAGAGTTCATCGCGCATGAAGTCTTTCCGTTCAAAGGTTTGAGCCGCGAATACGGACAGTGGGTGCCGAACTACACGCTGCATGCGCTCGGGGAGGGCATGCTGTATCGGAAGCTCTCGAGTTGGTACGAGGCCCATGGGGTGCCCGCTCCGCAGCTGTTCGGCCTGCTCAACCTGGCCGCGGCACAGTTCATGAACGAGGTGGTCGAGAACGGCGATTTCACGGGCCCGAACACCGATCCGCTCGCAGATATCTACATCTTCAACCCCATCGGCTACATCCTCTTCTCCTTCGACGGGGTGGCCGAGTTCTTCTCCACGACGGTGAAGCTCAGCTACTGGCCGGATCAGGCGGTGCTCGACCTCACGCGTGGAGACCTGGCCAACGTCGGCAGTAACTACAGCTTCAAGGTTGCCCTGCCGAAGACGGACTGGCGCCTCTTCTACTACACGGGGGCCGATGGCCTGTTCGGGCTTTCGATTCCGACCGCGAATGCGGACAGCATCTCCATTGGCGTCGGCACGCGCATGTTCACCATGACGGGGCAGTACACGGAGCAAGGGGGGCGCACGATGATCCCTGATGACTTGGCGTTCGAGACCGGCGTCTTCTGGGATCGCGACGAGTCCCTCCTGGCCTCGTTGATCGTCGCCGGGCCAGGCCGCCCCCGGGTGGCGTTGAATGTGTACCCTGGGCTCCTGAAGCTCGGGCCCTTCGAGTTCGGCGTCTACGCCGGGGCCGGGTACTACGACGGAGTCTCTGCGGGCCTGACCTTCGCCTGGAGCCCTCTCGGCCTTGGCTTTGCCGCTTCCGAACGCACGAGCCAGGAGTGGCTATAGGGCTACCGCGCCTCTGCCAACAGCAGCTCGAGGCTCCGCTCGGTCAGCTTGGGACCTGATGGACTTGGGAGACGTCGTCCAGGATGCGCCCTTCGATGCACTCATATTCGAGCGTCGAGAAGAAGCTCTCGGCGCCGGCATTGTCCCAGCAGTCGCCGCGCCCAGCCGACCACACGACGCCGGCGCATTCTCGGCCAGAGCAGGTTTTCCCATGTCTCCTAGTGGCTCGGCCCCTAGGTGCAGGTACCCGTGGGACTCAATTCCTTCAACGGATGCTTCCGAGACGAGTGCCTGAACGCCGAATGGTTTCTGGCGCGCGCTGAGACCAAGCCCCTCATCGAGGCTTGGCGCAGGCACTCAATAGGCATCATCGTCCACGGTCAGATAAGGACCGCCCGGCTGCAGCGGATTCATGGGTTGGGTAGTCATCCCACGGGGGGATTTCGAGTCGAGGGCGAGGCCCACGCGCTCTCTTGCACCTGCGGCGGGCTGGATGTGACCGGGCCGCTCAGTAGCCGAGCGTGGCGCCGGACTTGGTGCGGCCGCCCTCGCCCTTGGAGCAGCTCTTGTCCCTGGGCAGCATGGTGCGCGTGACCTTCCCGTCGGGGCCCACGCGGTCTTCGTAGCGCACCTCACAAGGGTTGGCGCTCTTGGCAGCGGTACCCGCGGAGGGCGCCTCGGTCAATGCACTACCGGCGGGCTCCGGCTCAGCGGTGGCGACGGCGGGCGCAGCGCTGGGGACGGCCGGTGCAGCCGTCGCCGCAGGCACGGGTGGCGGGGCGGCGGCTGCAGGTAAGGCCGACTCGGCTGGTGAGGGGCTCGGTGCGCCCGCGCCCGCTGAATCGCAGCCCCAGAGCAGGCAGCTGACCAAAGGCAGGAGCGGGCCGGCGGCGAGACGAGGCCAGGGAGCCCGTGGGGCGCGCCTCACTTGATCCTCGAATTCGTGACGCCCCAGTAGGCGAGATCCTGGTTGGCCTTCGTCTTGGCGTGATCGAGCATGGCCTTCCAGGGGTGGAAGCGATTGGGCTCCGGATAAGCGAACATGTGATAGAGAAAGGAGAGACCGTCGAACATGTCGGAGGCGTCCGTCGTGAAGAACGAGTAGAACGTGTCTTCCGTCTGCTTGAAGCCTTTGCGATCGACGACGATTTCCCGATTGAGCTGATTCGTCAGGCAAGCGCAGTCGAAGTACCCCTTGCACCGGATGTTGGTCTTCCCGAGATCCACGTCCGGAAAGGACGTGTCTTCGAAGCCAGCCACGTGGACGAGGAAATCGTCGGTGACGCCGTGCTGGAAGCCGCGAAAGGTCCAAATCAGCTCGTCAGGGCCGATGCCCTGGATCAGGGAAATGATGTCCGCCGGTACCACCTCACGCAGGGGCTTCTTCTTGAGTGAGCTGAACTTGCTCTTCAGCAGCGGATCGCAGTCGGCTTGCACCAGGGTGTCGGTCGCCTTGTGGACGAAGGTCTTGTAAAGATGCTCTTTGAGCTCGTGGACCGGGACCGCGATGTGCGGGAAGCCCTGACGGAAGAGCCCCTGTTGCCACACCTCGCCGGTGGCAGGCCCGCTGGCAGGGTTGTTGAAGATCCGCCCAAAGCAAGTGCCACGGCCAAAGCGTGCGTGACCCGTGTAGAGCACGAAGGTCTCCGGATCCTCCAGCCCGCTGATGAAACGGTCGCGGTCGACCGTGCGCTCCACCTCGTAGCGCACCCCTTGGACGGTGTTGTGATAGCGAAAGTTGTCGCGGTCGATGACCTCGACTTTCAGATTGGGGTGCCGGTCGAGCCCGCTCTTCTTCGTGTCGATCAGCCGTTCGGGGATGCGATACTCGGGCAGCTTCTGGTCGTTGTGAAAGCCAGCTCCCTCGGCGAGCAGGATGCGGCGCACCTCGGGACGCAGGTCGATCGCATTCCTGTGCTCCAGGCCGTCCTGGGTACGACTCACGTGCAGGGTGGGGCTCACCATGAACTGCGCTGTGCCTCAGGCGTCGTCCGGCGCGGGCGCTGGCTGATTCCAAGTGTGACTGTGACGGGCTTCGCGAAGCGCTGCATCCTTGAGCTCCGGCGGACAGTGGAGGAACTGCTCCGTTTCCACCTTGAAGCCGACGTGGTCCTCCTCTGGATGCGTCAGCTCGCGCATCGCCACATAGGCGTGATCGCACACCCGACGGCGCGGCGGATAGACCTCGAGAAACGGCCCTTCGCGGGGATCGCGAAGCCACCTGGGATCGTCCAAGAGCTGCATGATGCGTCCGCGAACGCGAGCGCGGGTCTGAAGCTCGAACTCGAGCAAGCGATCGACGAGCCACGCCCGCTCGTCGGGGGCCTCGGGCAGGGGCAGTTCGAGCAGGCCCTCCAGCGCCGCCGGCCCAGCCTGCAAGAGCAGGAATTTGGCGGCCGACGCCACCTCCGGCGCTTCGCCGAGCGCGCGGCCGAGCGCACGCCCGGGTGCGGCTGCTTGGTCGGCCATGGCCAGAGAGAGCTGACTCAGCTCCGGTCCGCTCGCCGTGTGCACGCGGTGCACCTCCGCCAGCCACTCGTCAGTGGTCGCCATCGCAGGCACTCCAGTCGCGCACGCTCACGCGCGCATGCTACCAGGGAACCCTTCCTGGCGGGACCGCCCATCCCCGGTCGCCTCCGCTCCGACCACACGGCCGGGATTCCGCTGCGGCCACGAGCTCGATTGAACGGGAACGCAGATCTCCCTAGCCTGCTGGCGTATTGGGGTCCCGGCCTGGGGTGAGGTCAGGGCAGACCAGACCAGCTCGGAGAGCTGTCCATTTCGGCCCCGCGGGGTCAGGAGGCACGCGTGACGTACGAGGAAAAGATGCTCGAGGTTTTGTCCCGCTTTCGTGGGGAGCCGCTGGACGGGGCAACGCTCGGCGCCATGGAGGCTGCTTGCCACACGGAGGTGTGGAGCCACCTGCCCAAGCCGGTGCTCCGTTCTTGGCGTCTGCGCCTGGCGGCGTCCGACACGGTGCCCCCGCAGATCGAGCTCCATCCCCAGCACATCGGCCTCGGCACCGCCGCCGAGCTCGAAGCCGCCTTGCGCTCGCCCTTCCAGGAGAACCCGCCGGAACCGCGCGGCGGCATCGTCGGCGTGACCAGCCAGTTCTCAGGTGACATCAACGCAGCCTCGAAGGGCGCTGCGCAGCCCGCCGCCACGCCCCCCGCCCAGCCAGCCCCGCGTGAAGCTCGGCCGGAGCCCGGCACGATCCAGTTTTCGGTAGGGGGGGCGCCGCCCCCAGCGTCCACGACCAAGTCCGGTGGCGGCGCGGGACCCTCTGCTGCCTCCACTGCCAGTGCGTCCGGCTCGTCCCTCGGTGCAGAAATCCAAGCGCAAGCGCGCGAGCTCGGCATCACGTTCGAGCCTGGCGGCTCGCTCCTGAACGCCTTCCTCGAAGCCATGGCCGTGGCCGCCGAGCACAAGGCGCGCGCCGACGACCTCGAGACCAAGCTCGCCGCGATCGTCGCCGCCTTCAAGTGAACGTCGGCGCCGAACGCGCCGACGAAGCCGCGTCAAAGCGCCCGAAGGCTGGCAAGAAGCGTGCTAGGGTGTCGACCTATGCTTTCTCTTGCTCGTCCCTCGGCGTTGGTTGCCGCGCTCCTGCTCTCTCCTGCAGCACTCGCGGACTGCCCCGAGCTCTTGACCAATGGCGACTTCGAGACTGGGAGCCCCGCCCCGTGGATGCTCGTCGGCGAAGACTTCAACTTTTCCGACGTCGTCGAGGACGACTTCACGCCGCTCAACGAGTTTTTCGTGTTCGGCTACCAAAGGGCCAGCTCTGGCGCCGGCGACGTCTGGGAAGCCGGTCTCGAGCAGGCCGTGAGCGTGACCGCGGGTGCGACCTACCGGCTCTCATTTTGGGCACGGGGCGACGACTCCTCCGATTTGATCTCACCGGGGTACGCCACCATCGCGGAGGCAGGAAACCCGTCCGAGCACTACGGACTCTATCAGCCGTTCGATTGGCTCGCCGAGCAGCAGTACTCGTTCGAGTTTACGGCGACGGAGACGGCGGACGGCGTCTTTACGCTGTTCTTCGGCAGCGACGACATCATCATCACCATCGACAGCATCTTTCTGGAGGAGATCTCGTCCGCCGACTGTGAAGGCTCCGGCGGAGCGGGGGGCAGCGGCGGGACCGCTGGGGGCAGCGGTGGCGACGGGGCGGGCGGGGCGACCGGCGGCTCCGAAAGCACGGGCGGCAACGGCGGGGCGACTGGAGGCTCCGACAGCACGGGCGGCTCCGAAAGCGCGGGGGGCTCCGAAAGCTCGAGCGGCAGTGGCGGGGCCGCAGGCGGCTCTGACGGCACAGGTGGCGGTGGGGGGACCGACGGTGGCGATGGGGGGACCGACGCAAGCGGCGGCTCGGCGGACGCATGCGGTGAGGCCGACGACGGAAACGAAGGGTGCGCCTGCTACGGCAACGACACGTGCAATGGGGACCTCGTTTGTTCCGCTGGCACTTGCGAGGAGTCGGAGGCGGGTGAGGACGGAAGCAGCGAAACGGGCGGTGGATGTTCGCATGACCCAGCCGCGCCGGCTTCGGGCGGCCGCGTCTCGTTGCTGGCGCTCATGGCCCTCGCCTGGCTCCGTCGCCCTCGCCTTCAGCGCTCGTTCGCCGCGCGCGCCAGCTCCTCCGCCAAAGGCGCGAGGTCCCGGTAGACGTCGAGCCCATCGCGAAACGTGCCCAGGGCGCCTTGGCGCGCGAGGATGCCATAAAAGCCCTGGCCGAAGTCGATGAACGGATAGGCCCCGTAGGCGCCTGGCGAAGAGTGACGACCGAGCTCCCCGCAGGCTGCGAGCCACTCGGCCTGGTCCACCGCTGCAGAGGGGCACTCCTGCCAATTGCCGAGGTCGTAGTGCCACATCTCGCCGAGGCCCGCCCACGGGGGTGACTCGACGATCTCGACCGCGCCCGCCGGGGTGTGGTCGGTGAAGAGCTCCATGCTGAAGCCGGGCGACAGAAGGTCACCCACGAAGAGCGCGTGCAAGAACTCCATGAACTCGCGGCCCGTCCAGTGCATGCCGCCGGCTAGCCTCGGATTGTCGATCGACGGCAGGTCGAAGGCGCCGCTGGGGAAGAGCTCGTGGTCGCTCTGGAACTCGGCGAAGAGCTCGGCGAACGTGTCCGCGCCGTAGATGTTCATCGCCATCAGCCCTGCCACCTGCAGATGATGAGAGCCGTAGACGAACTCCGTCCCAGGAGCCTCGCTGCGCTCGCCTGCCTCGTCGTAAATGGTCTCGACGCAGCTCGCGAAATCGGCGCCCGGAAGGCTGATGCAGCCAGCGTCGGTGAGCGCGCCCTCCGGCTGCATGCCGGAAGTGAACGAAAGCAGCTGCCGGAGCGTGACCCTGCTCCTCCAGTCACTCGGGTCGTTGGTCCAAAACGGAAGCACGTCGCTGGCGTCGAGGTCCAGATCGAGCACCGAGTTCAAGATCACCGCCGCCGCCACCCACTTGGAGGTCGATGCCGACTCGTAGAGCGTGTCAGCCGTCGAGTCGCCATGGGAGGCTTCGAAGAAGGTGCCCTCCTCGTTGCCCAGGATGAGGGTGAACGGCACCTCGCTCTCGTGCTCCTGGACCGCCTGCTCGAGCTCGGCAGCGATCTCGTCGAAGTCCCGGGCCCCGCCCGCGCCTCCGCCTCCCGGCGCCCCGCCGCTCGAGTCTCCCGCGCCGCCGCCAGAGGCCTCGCCCCCCGCCCCACCCGATCCGGCATCGCTGCCCTCACCTCCGCAGGCAGAAAGGGCCAGCATCAGGCAGACGAGGACGGGCACCGATGCGCGGGGCGGCGACATGCCGCGAGGATACACCAGGGCACGCGCGCGCCTCGCCCGCCGTTCATCCGCGGCGCAGAAACTCACGCACCGAGGCCAGGCAGGCTTCCGGCTCCTCCTCGTGCGGGAAATGTCCGGAGCGACGTAGCTCGAGCGTGGTGGCCTCTGGGAACGCTGCCTGAAAGCGGCGCAAGACGGGCGGCGGAAACGCAGTGTCTTTCAGGCCCCAGATGAGGTGCACGGGCACGTGCGACAGCCGAGCCAGCCGGCTGGCCAACGACGAGAAGAAGTCCGCCGAGCCAGCCAGGCCACGCGCCAAGGCGAAGAGAACGAGCTCGCGAGAATCGGCATCGGGGAACAAGGTGCGGTACGGCTGCCAGAGGTCCGGCGTCGACGGTGCTGCAGTCCCCCACGCACCCTTCGCAATGACGAAAGAGAAGTTGAAGCGGCGATAGAAGAACCGAAAAAGGCCGCTGCCCGCCCACCCCGCCAAGCGTCGTTCGCGCGCGCTTTGGTCGAAGGGCCAGGCGAAGGTGTTCATCAGCACCAGCCGCTCGACCCGGTCCGGATGCTCGAGCAGCCAATCGAGGGCGAACGGGCCGCCGTAGTCGTGGAGCACGAAGGTGGCGCGCTCGAGGCCGAGCGCGTCCATGAGCTCGCCGAAGCGCCGTGCGTGCGCCTCGGGCCGATAGTCGGCGCCGGGAGGGCGCGGTGACAGACCGAAGCCGAGGTGATCGGGCGCGATGCAGCGGTATGCCGGAGAGAGGCCGCGCAGCAGGTGCCGCCATTCGTAGGACCAGGTCGGTGTGCCGTGGGAGAATACGACCGGCGGGCCGCTGCCGACGTCGGTGACGCTGAGCGCCTCGCCCGAGCGGAGCGGGAGCAGGGAGGGCTCGAACGGGAACTCTTGCCGGTCGAGCCAGCTTGGCAAGGGCGTGGCTGCCATGGCATATAGTCAATCACGCTTGACCATTCCGTCAAGGTCCATTGACCAAAATGAAAAAGGCCACCCCCAAACAGCTGCAGGACATTCGACGCCTGCAGGAGAAAAGCCTCGGCTACCTGCTCATCCGTGCCGGGCAACTCTACAACGAGCGCGGCATGGCTCTCGTGAACGCACAGGGCCAGGGTCCGCTCCTGCGCGATGCTCACACCAGGCTCTTGCCCCACCTGCTCGATGCCGAGGGCGTCCGCATCACGGAGCTGGCCAGGCGGCTCAGCGTCAGCAAGCAGGCCGTGCAACAGCTCGTGGCCGACATGGTGGCTGCGGGAGTCGTTGCAGTCGAGCCTGACCCAGAAGACGCCCGGGCTCGGCGGGTCGTCCTGACCGCCCACGGAGCCCTGGCGATGAAGCACGGCACGGGCGTGCTGGTCGCCATCGAGCAGGAGCTAGCTCCCCTGATCCACGAACGCACCCAGAAACAGCTGCGTCCCCTGTTGACGCGGCTCCTGGCTGCGCTGACGCGATTGAACGAGGCGTGAGGCCGATCCCGCTCGACTAGAGGCCGAGCGCCTTGCGTGCGGCGGCGGTGCGGTCCTCGACCCAAGATCGGGTTCTGGCCTTCAGCCCGGCCTGCTGCGCTCGGATGTGGTCAGCCCGCGTCCAGCCGACGAAATCCCCGCCGCCAAGAAGGACGTTCGGAATCCGCTCGGTAGCATCCGGCTCGAAGAGATACCCGACGAAGCGCTGGCCGCCCGAGAAACCGAACCAACCGTCCCCCACCCGCTGGCCACGACGGTTCTGAAGCTTCACGAAGCCGAACATGATCGACTGCTCCAGGCCCCAGCGCATGACCTCATCCTCAGTCCCGTCCTTGTCGAAGTAGCTCCGCCCGACCGCGCGCAGCTGTGCCCGCTCGACTGCAGACAGAGCACCCATGCTCGCCGGCTCCACCAACGTGTACGAGCTCGACTCCTGTACTTTCGCGATTGGTCCGGGCACGCAGCCCTTGGCAATCCAGGCGCGCGCTTTGCGCTCGCTTGCCGATTTGACGTCGATTGCCGGGATCTGCTTCAAGCCGAGGTTCTTGAGCTCGGGGCCAACCCCCCAGGTCAACATGGCCGAGTCGAGCTCCCAAGCACGCACCACGGCTCGGTAGATGACGGTGAGCTCAGCCTCCGAAAGCTTCATGGATCGGAATGGCAGATACCTGAGCTCGAAAAACCATTGCGCCTCGAGCGGTGCGGGCATCTCCTTGGAGAGCAGAGGCCGGAGCTTGGTCTCGAGAAATCGCAGCCGCCATTCCTCTGGCGCGGTCAACCAAACGCTCGTGCCGGCGGCGCCGTCCGGTACGGTCCTCCGACCGGAGAAGAACAACGCTTCGTGCTCAGGGCCGAATGACCCCTTCTTCGGTAGCCGCGACGCAAGCACTGCGAGCACCGCCCAGGTGTCCCGCGTTTCTGGCTCGGGTTCGCTGCCGCTCCGCACTTCCTCCGCCCGTCGTTCCGCCCAGGCGAGAAGCCCTTTGGTCGGTTCCTTGGCGTACTTCGCGAGAAACTCGCGGCCGTGCTCCGTAATGGCTTCGCAGAAGGGGTCCTTCCGATCGAAGGTCATCTCGTCCCAGCGATAGAAGAAATCGAACAGCTCTTCGGGTGGCAGCTCCGACAACAGCTCTTTGACCACCTTTGGCTTCTGTTCCCACCAATAGGCCACGTAGATCGCCTGCCACAGCGTCCCGCTGCGCTTCTTGCCCTTGTGCTCGACCGACCACGCGCGCGACAGGCTGATGCTCGGATCGAAGCCGAGCCAAACCCGGCGGGCGCCGAGGCCCTTTGGGACGCCGATGTCGGTGAAAAGACGATCGCTATCGAGAATCCGAGAAAAATCGTGGGCGCTCAGCATCTCGAGGTAGCCGAGCTGAGCTGGGGTGAAGTCCTTCGCGACCCTTGCTTCGCTGAACTCATCATCCATGTCTCGCGGCAGGAACTCCTCCACCATCTGCTCGAAGAGCGCCCCCCGGCCCGGTCCAAGGTGCGGCGCCTTCGCCAGAGTGCTGCGTGGCGTCTTGGTGTCCAAGATTCTCTGGAGGTATTCCTCGAAGGTCATCGTCCTCTCCTTCTACGCTGCGCTTGTTGCTCTCGCCGTTCTCGTGCTTCTTTTGCGTCGTAATACTCTTGCTGCCCGCGCGCTGCGTCAGGATCCCGGTTGGCCGCACGATAGGCCGCTCCGAGCGCCCGCTCCTCGGGTCCATCGGCCGACGTCATCCTCGGGCCTTCGCCACCTTGGTATACGGCGGTGTTGTTCGTGGGCCACTTGTATGTGACCTTCGAGCCAGGATGGCGACCCGTGAACTCGGCCATCGCCTGATTGCACATCGTGCAGGGCGGAAGATCACCCTTGATCTTCAAATGCGAGTCTCGCAGCTCCTCCTCGCTGAAGTGGCGCTCCGCCCATTCGATGGCATGCTGCTCGGTGTGGGCCGTGGGCTGCGTGGTGTTTTGGGTGCGCGCTCTGGTGTTCCGTTGGCTGTCCTCATCGACAGGCCCATTCTGGCGTTCCTGTTGGGCCGCACCCGGAACGGTGTGAACTCGTCCATCCCTGGTGTGCCCGCTGTTCAGCTCGCCCGGACTTGGATTCTGGGGAGATCGGCTTCCTGACGAGTTGGGCACCCACCTCCCCTGGCTGTCTCCGTTCCTGACAGTGAGGCTCGTGTTGGTGCTGTGCCCTCTGAGTCCTGTTTCGTCGAAGAAGTTGATCGGATCGGCAGCGCAATAGACGTACGGGTTTTCACCTGCGGCGATGCCCACCGGATCAGGCGTGATGTAGCGCCCCAGCGTAGGATCGAAATAGCGATGGTAGTTGTAGAAGAGTCCTGTTTCTTCGTCTTCGAACTGCCCCGGCAAGCGCCACGGGGTCACCTGAGTCGACCGGGCTGAAAACTGCGTGCGGCCGTAAGCGCTCCGCTGCAGGTCGCCCACCGTGTGGCCATCGCCGTCGATCAACGTGTCGCAGGCACCAATCGTGTCGTTGACGAAGTAGACCCATTCACCTTCTCGACCGCCGCGAGAGGTCTTCTGCGCAATCTTCTGGTGACGCAGGTCGGCGGCGGCAAAGGTCCTAGTGTAGGCTGCTTCCAGCGGAAACACGCACACCTCGTGCAGGAGCAGGTCGGCGTACCAAACGAAGTGCACGTCGCGCAGCAGCTGCCCGTCCCGCGAAGTGACACGCTTTCGCAAGCGACGCCCGAATGCGTCGTACGAAAAACGAACCTTCCGGCCGTCGCCGAGACGCACCTCTTCCAGCTGATCTTGGCCGTTGTAGGCGTACGCCCGCTTCTCGCCGCTCGACTCGTCGGTAGCGCTCACCGTGCGGCCGCGCTCGTCGTAGCCAAACTTCGTGGTCCCACGCGAAATGAGCCGATCTCCCGTCGCGTAGGTGCGGCCTCGTGCGCCCGGGTCCGTCTCCCAAACGTTGCTGGTCTCGTCGGCGGCGAAGATCTCTTCCTCACCGGTGGAGGTTTCGCGGCTTCGGAGGCGTCCGCGCGCGTCGTATTCGTAGCGGGTCTCGCCGCCTGAGCGGATCAGCCGCGTCAATCGCGACTGGTCGCTGTAGTCGTAACGATTGTTCAGGACGACTCCCAGCGGCTCGTCACCGACCCAGACTGGTTCGGAGGCGATGGGGTTGGGACCCCCAGAAATGACGCGCCGCTGCACCATGCGCGAAAGCGGGTCGAAGCGTGTTTCGATGCGCGCCCCACCAGGCAGGCGGACGGCGCTCTCCCGTCCGAGGGCGTCCCGCACGTGCGCGAGCTTTTCGCTGCCGTCGAGGACGGTCTCCTTCCGGAACCCGCTGACGTCGCGGCGAATCTGCTGGACGTGACCTAGCGAGGAACGCAGCTGAATCAAGCGTCCATGGGGATCGAACTCCGCAAAGGTCGTGTATTCCGTGCCATCCACGACCTGCCTGTCGAGGGTGACCTTGCCCACGGCGTTGTAGTCGAGCGCCACCTCTCCGCCTGGCATCGACGAATGAACGAGCTGCCCCTTCAGGTCGAACTGAAACGACAGCTCCCGCCCGTCCGTATGCGCCTCAGCCACGATCCGCCCCACCAGGTCGCGCTCGAACTCGACCGATTCGGTCGCGAACTTTCGGGAGACCAGACGCCCCATTTCGTCGTACTGCTCTTTGTCCTCCACACCGTCAAAGCCAACGGTGCGTGTCACGAGCCCTCGTGAGCTCAACTCGTAGTGCGCGCTCTCACCACGCCGATTGATACGCTCGACCAGCCAACCTTCCCGGTTGTAGCGCGCTCCCATCGTGTCGCCGTTGGGTTCTACGCGCTCGTACGGCCAGCGCATACCCGCGTAGCGAATCACGTGCTGACCCTCGTTGCTCGACACGGCGGTGACGTTCCCCATCCCGTCGTAGGTGTAGTAGAGGTAGTCGGACGCTTGCCGAATCCCGAGCACCGCGCCAGCCTCCGAGTACTCGTAGTCGACGACTCCACCGAGCGGGTCCGTGCGCCGCAGCATGCGGCCAAAGTAGTCGTACTCGAAATGCCAGGTAGACCCGCTCGGCTGGACGATGGCGACCGTGTTGCCTGCCGCGTCCGGGACGTACTGCGTGACGCCCCCCACCCGATCGTCGCGGCGCACAATCAGATTGTTCTCATCGTAGGTGTAGCGAGTGACGCCCCCGCCCTGGTCCTGGATCCAGTCCTGGTTGCCATTCAGGTCGTAGTGGCATTTCACGACGCCGCCGTGCGGATCGACGTTCTCGATCACGCGGCCGAAATCGTCGCGTTTGACCTCGACCACCGCTCCAAAGGGATCGATTCCCCGCGCCAGCTGACCAAACGGGTCGAGCTCAGTGCGCCAGGTGGCCCCGTTGGGGAACGTCACCTCTTCGACGTCGACTCCATTGTCGTTCCTGTGCTCGTGGACCGTGGCGCCGCCCGAGTCCGCGGCCAGCTTGAGCCCCCCTTCGTCGTCGAAGATGAAGCGCTGGAAGCGCACCGAGTCGAAGTACTCGACCAGCGCATCGTGGTACTCGATGCGAATGTGATAGATACCCTTGCAGGGCGTACGACCGTCGGCCAAGACCTGCGGGACTTGTGCTGAAAGGGCTGATTCGGTGCCCGAACGCAGCTCGCCCCAGGATTCGACGCAGCGGCTTGCGCTATCGTAGACGTAACGAAAGGTCGGGCCGTCGGGATAGGCGAGCCCAACCAGGCGGTGACGGGCGTCGTAGGCATAGCGGGTGACGTGGCCGTCGGCCGTCATCACCGCCACCAGGTTCGCGTGCTCGTCGTACTCGTACTGGGCGAAGCGAATCGTGCGCTGTGTGTTCGGATCGACCACCGAAAGGGAGCTGACGTGGACACCGTCTGCGTGATAGCTCAGCCGAACCGGTCGGCCTGCGGAGTCCCAGACGATGGTCAACCGGTCGTGCTCGTCGTAGTCGAGCCGAAACCCGGGCAGGGACTCGTGCTCGATCGAGACCAATAGGTACGTGGTGCTCTGGCGTTTCGATCGTGAAAAGACGTGGAAAAACCCGTCTCCCGTATCAATAACGAAATCGTCGCCCTCGCGGTGCAAGGTCCAGCTGCCCACCCGCTGAGGCTGACCCGGCGGAGCCAACGCAAAATCGACGGTGCGGCCCCGCCCCTTGGTGACCCGGATCTTCCGGCGACGCACCTCGAAGCCCCACGCAAACGGGTGGCGCCAACCATGCCCCATGCCGACGTCCTGGCGGGCGTACGAGCTCTTGTACTGCCGCTCGAAGCGCAGCTCGACGAAGCCCGGCAGCGAAAGGTCGATGGCCGGTAGGGTGAACACCTCGCCGGAGGCGAGGTCCACCGGGTCACCGCGCGAGGCCGGACTGTGCTGGGTGCAGCCGCCCGGCCCCCCGACTCCGCAATCGCCGCCTCCCTGGCCACCGCCTTCGGCATCTTCGCCGCCGTCCGAGCCGTCCTTGCCCTTGCCGTCCTTGCCGCCCTTGCCGCTGCCCCCAGAGCCACCGCCAGCGCCGCCGCCGCCGCCGGCGACGATCGTCCCCGGGTTCATCCCGGGGATGGCAATCATGTTCGGTACAGGCGCGGTACGGGCCATCTCAGCTCGCCGCTGTCGTGATCAACGTGGCCCGCGCTGCGGTCGCGTCGTCGGAGAGGAGGAAGCGAACACGACTCTCCGCGGTCGATCCCTGACCGTGCCCCAGCCGCGTGTTGACGCCGAGCGTCGCCCCGCGCTGCCGACCCAAGCAGTAGCCGAGCTCCGAATCCTGACTCAGGAGAACGTCCACCTCGGCCTCGAGCGTGCCGCGGGTGAACTGCTCGATGACGCGGCGCAGGATGGGATAGCGCGCGCCACCCGGCATCAGCGTTTCGCAAACGTCGTAGCTGACGGGGCCAAAAATCACCCGAAAGCGTGCCGAGCGATCGAGCACGTGGGCACCGAGCGTCGCGTCTCGACCCAGCACGTTCGACTTCCTGCCGAGCGTGAAGCGGTCGTCGATCTCGATGCGCGCTCGCCTTTGCACGAACGGCTCGATCCCCACTCGGATCCCCGGGAGCAGGCGCTTCAGAGCCAGCACGAGCACGCGGGGAGGTCGGGCGCGCATGGCCAGAAGGGGCGCCAGCTCCAAGAGCTCCAGGCGCGACAGACCCGTTTCCGCCTGGCCGCCGTGACCGTCTACGCCGACGAAGCACACCAAGCGCTTGGACGCCTCGTCTTCGCCGCCCATGCGAAATACCGAATGCAGGCGGTACTTCTTCCACGCCCGATAGAAGAGGCCGAGCAAGCGGTGATGAAAGAGGTCGTAGAACTCGCGCAGCGACGTCTGGTCGGCGTTTTCAGCCGCAATCACGTCCTCGGAGAAGTGGATGGCGAGCGGCGAAGCGGCTCCGTAGAGGCCGAGGAAGGTGGAGGTCAGAACGACGTGACCGTTCTCGAGCTTGATGCCTTCGATGTCGCCGGAGTGGAACTGGAGCGTCGCCGAGTGCCGAAAACGAACCGGCTCGTCGCGATATGGACCCAGCGTTCCGCTCGGAGCTGCCCCCTGCTTCAAGCGATGCAGGAGGTGCACAGCGGCGAAGAAGTCCAGCCGCTTGCCGTCCTCCGCAAGCTGGCGGGTCAGAGCAACGTCTGATTGCCGCTGCGGGCCGGCCATGAATACTCCAGATTGGTAGAGCTGCCTTTGATGCGCGTGCGCGAGTACGAGTTGATCGAGACGTACTCGGCAAAAATGCGCTCCAAGATGCTGCCGAACAGGAACATGTCGCCATCGCCGGAAAAGCCGGTTTCATCGACGTCGACGTGAATGTCCACGCCGCGAATGGCAGCGCCGCGGTAGATGCGCTCGCTTGGTTTCACGCCGATCTCCCGGATCGCTTCGATGCGGAGCTCGTTGGCCCGAGCAGCCTGCCTGTCGACCATCGCCTGCAGGTTGTAGACGCCGAGGACCGTGCGCAGCACGGCAACTTCGGTCAGCGCGCGCAGGTTCATGGCCGTGTGTGCCATGGCACGCCACTGCAGGTCGTGGCCGAGCGGCGGCGGAACGTAGGTCGTCGTCTTGGTCAGGTTGCGAAACTTGGCGAACGGCGGCGACGAGGTAGTGGGCTCACTAACTTCGCCCGCGCGCAGGGCGTTGGCGAGTGGCCCGTTGGTCGCCAGCAGATCGAGCGAGAGCACATCGACGTCGGGAATGACGCCAGAATCCTCGGCAGTTCCGAGAGAAATCAGCGTGTCCGCCCCCTCGCCCACGACCGTCGAACGCTTGTGCTCGACGTAGAAGAGGCGCGAGCGGTCTTCGAGATCGGACGCGTGCTCGAAGGAGAGGAAAGGCGGAACGACGATCCGGTCTCCGCCGCGCTGCACCGTCTGCACGCGCTGGATCGCGTAGACATCGCCATGCCCGGGCTGCAAGCCTGCGGGCCTAACCAGGTAGCGCTGACGCCCCGACGCGATGCGCACGGGCTCGGCGGTGGTCTCGAACACGTTCACGACAGGGACACAGTGGAGCTTGATGTCGTCCAGCTGCAGGCTGCGCACGTCCCGCGCGCGGTGCTTGAGCCGGAGGGAAACGCCGAGGCGCGTGAGCTCGCCCAGCTCCTTCAGACGATTGAAACCGGTGATCTCCGCGAAGGCGAACTTGCTGGGGAGCACGTAGTACTCCTGGAGCAAGCGGAAGCCGGGAAACGCGGTCTCCACCTGCGGGAGCAGCGCTTGCTCGTCCTCGAATCCACCCATACGCAGAGACGCCGCGGGAAGGGTGATGGCTGCTTGCTCGGGACCGCGCGCAGCGTCGAACAGCACGACCTCTTCGAGCGAGTCGTGCAAATGGGACAAGAGCGCGAATGCCGTGCGGGGCTCGCCTGCGAAGTGCAGGCTCAGCGTCGGCGGCAGGACGCGACCGATGTCGCCGGGCTGAAGCACCGAAAGCTCGAGTCGCAATTCCTGGCGATTCGCCGGCAGGTCCTGCAGGTGCACCTTGGTCAAGCCGAGAGGTGCCAGGGTGCAAGCCGTCGCCGAGCGAAAGCGGCACTTCGTCCCGTCGACGGGAATGCTCTGCACCTCCGTCCCCGGGGGGAGCACCCGCATCTCGCGCAATGCATTGGGCATCGGCAAGAACTCGAGGATGGTCGTAGCCGGGAGCGGTCGCAGCAGCTGCGGGAAGAGCAGCTGGGAGACGCTCAGCATCAGCTCGGGCAGCTCGTCGTCGAGCTTTTCGCGAATGCGACCGGTCAGAAACGCGAAGCCTTCCAGCAAGCGTTCGACGTCCGGGTCGCCACCGCGGTCGGCAAGCATGGGGGCGAGCGCGGGGTAGGCGCTGGAAAACTCCCTGCCCATTTCTCGCAGGTAAGAGAGCTCGTCCTGGAAATACTTGTTGAAGGGCAAGCGGCCTCCGTCAGCGCACCGTCAGGCGCCGCGTTTCGTCGACGCTGGTCTCGAACGTGACCGGTACCTTGCCGCTATCCCCAACCAAGTAGGCCGAGATCTCGTAGCGCAGGGTCAGGTCTTCGGCGGGTACGTGCACGATCTTCACGTTTTGCAGGCGCGGCTCGTAGGCTTGAACCGTATTCCGAATCGCCTTGGCCATCTCCGCAATCGCATCGGGGAACGAGTGAACCATCTCACTGACGGTCGCCGTGCCGTAGTCGGGACAGGTCAGCATCGTCCCGGCCCGAGTCTCGCAAATCACCTTCAAATGACGGAGCACGCTGTCCCGCGTCTCGACGTCCGAGATGGCCCTGCGGGCCACCGCATACTCGGGATTGCGGATACGCGTCAGCAGCGAGTGACCCTTCCTCATGCTTGGTCCTTCTGGGCGGCCCTCGCGCGGGAAGACTTGCCCCCCCGCGCGACCAGGCCTCCAGGGCGGGGATCCGAGCCGATGGCGCGCGGTGTGCCCCCCAGCACGCCGCACGCTCCCTGTGGGGAGAACCCGGACGGCACGCCCCTTCGCTTACTGCACGAGCCAATCGTCCATCGCGGACGTCTGGCCTGGCTTGTTCTCCACTTCGATGCGCTGATAGGTGAAGGAAACCTGCTCCAGCTCGTGGGTGTCGAACGTGTTGCTCGTCTTGGATGAACCGGCGCTCTCGCCGACGCCCGTGACCTGCTTCACTTTGCTCACGGTGGCATTGACCAGCTTGACGGTGTGGTAGATCTCCTCCGCCCCGTCCGCGGTCGTGTGCACGAACTCGAACAGCACGTTGGTGAGCACCTCGTTGGTGGTCAGGGCCTGGAAGATCTGCGGAGTCGCAGCGCCCCACTCCTTGGTGATGGTCACAGCACCGTGCTGGCGCTTGCCGCTGGCTTGGCCCGTGTTGACATCGCGCGGCGAGCTGATCTCGTGGGAGTAGGACAGCCCGGCGACCTTGGCGGCGTGGGCCTCACGGGGGCTCTCCCCCTTGAACTTCCCCTGCTTCTTGCCCTCGATCGTCACATAAAACTCGTACGCCATTGAAAGGTCCCCTTGTGGTTGGTGCCCGCTAACCACCGCGCCACGCAAAGGGCGAAGTGATCAATGTGGGATGGCACACTATCCCGGCGCACCCCCCTGAGGCAATCGCCCCAGGGATCTTTGTCCTTTCGGCCGGGCGCTCTCCCTTTCGGCCGGGCGCTCTCCCTTTCGGCCGGGCGCTCTCCCTTTCGGCCGGGCGCTCTCCCTTTCGGCTTTCGGCGCGGCGCGGCTTTCGGCGCGGCGCGGCTTTCGGCGTGGCGCGGCTTTCGGCGTGGCGCGTCCGGGCAGGTCCCCTCGGACGGGTCTGCTCGGCCGGTGTTCTCGGATGGTCTTCTCGGAGGAGGCCAGTGTTACAGGACGGAGAGGGTCGTCATGACGCGCAGGCATTCACTTTCGGCCGCGCCAAACTCCTCGCGCGGGCGGACGATCTGGATGAGTACGACGCGATGCGGACTCCGGGCCAGGTATTCCCGGCTGTAGGAAACCAACGGCTCCGGTCCCGCTGGAACGCCGCGCTGAACGTCGAACGCCCGGGCCTGCGTGTCCCAAGTCGACAGCGGAACGCCCTCCCCGAGCAGCACTCCGCCCTGCTTCTCGGTGTCGGCCTTGTAACGATCCAAGAGGTCGGGCCAGGGGTCCTTGGGTGACTCGAGGCGTTCATAGACGCCGACGACCACCTGACGGGGGCTCACGTACTCGATGAACCTGCCCTCGGGTCTGGTGCTGCCTTGCCGGATGGTCCAATCCTTCGGCCGGGAGAGGCGAGCCACGCCACCTAGGATTTCCACGCCCTCGTGCTCCAAGGACCCAGCGGACGGGCCACCGAGCGTCGACGTTCCGTCGAGGGGCGGATAGGGCTTCTCGAGCAGTTCCTTGAGGTTGACGTCCGCTCCTGGTGCATCGCCCTCGTAGAAGACGCGGTTCTGGTAGGCGACGGCGTCGGGGGTGCGGGCGCAGCCCGATGCCGCAGCCAGCAAGGTCGCCGCAAGAAGCAGCGATGGGGCGGCGTTGATCAGGGCCGTGTTGTTCCGGGCGGGGCGAGAGCTCACGACGAAAGCGTACTGACTGTCATCTGCCTGGGCCAAATCTGGCGCCGTCTGTTGGGAGGTACCTCGATCCGGCGGTCACGTCCTGCTTTCGCCGGTCGCGCGGCCGGACCGAAGCAGAGTCTGATTCGGTGAGCGCACCCCAAATTTGGTCGTGGCGAGGCTGCCTGCGGTAACCTGGGCGCATGCAATCCGTAGCGCGCGCCGCCGTCGCCACAGGGGCCCTCGTGCTCGGGCCGCTCTTCCTGGGCGGATGCAGCGGCAAGGGGGGCGCCTCGCTCTCGACCAAGTCTGCCTCCGCCGGCGGAAGCCTGACCACCGAGTCCCGGCCCGACGGCCGAGGACCCAAGGCCGCCAAGAGCCGTTTCACGCCGAAGGTGTGTGAGGGCTACGACCTCGCTCCAGAGTCGAAGACGCTGAGCGTGGACGACGTGATCAAGCACCTCAGAGCCGCCGGCATGGACGCCAAGAGCCAGCGTGAGCGGGAGAACCTGCACCTGCTCGACGTCACCTCGGGGGGCAAGACGGTGCGCCTCCGCGTCGCGACCTTGAATACGCCGCGCGAGGCGGGGCGCGACCTGCATGTGGCCCTGCTGGAGCACGGCAACGGCTACTGGGGCGTGCACCGTTCCAACCTCGCCGTGCTGGCGACGCCCGGCCCCGATTCCCCCGACGGCGACTTCGTCGTGGCGAGCAAGCTCCCCTGCTGGGGCGTCTTCACGACGGCCGGCCGCGACGACACCTTCGTGGTGCCCGGCGGATACTTCGAGCTCTGAGCGGGGCCGCTGGGCTGCGCTCGGTTTCCTGGCCACGCCGCGCTGCGCTGTGTTCCCCGCTGCGCTGTGTCTCCCCGCTGTGTGCCCGCCGCCGCCCTGCGGCGCGCTCCCCCGTTGCGCTGCAGGAACACGGGACAAAACGAGAACGGGCCCCCGAGGGAGCCCGTCCTTGGCGCCTTTCCTTTCCGGAAGGCGCTCTTGCTCACTCCTTGTCGAGCTTGCCCACCAAGCTGAGCGTGAAGAACGCGCCCATGTACTTGAAGTGCGGGCGCACCTTCATGTCGACCTTGTACCAGCCGGCATTTCCAGGAACGTCTTCGACGGTGATCTGAGCCTGACGCAGCGGGCGGCGGCCGCGCACCGCAGGGCTCACCGAGTCCATGTCCGCCACGTACTGGCCAATCCACTTGTTCAGCTCGCTCTCGAGATCGCCGCGCTCCTTCCAGGTACCAATCTGCTCGCGCTGCAGCACCTTGAGGTAGTGCGCGATGCGGCAGGTCACGAACAGGTAGGGCAACTGGGTGCCGAGGCGGTAGTTGAGCTCGGCTGCCTTGCCTTCCGGCGACTGCCCGAAGTACTTCGGTTTCTGCACGCTGTTGGCCGAGAAGAAGCAGGCGTTGTCCGAATCCTTTCGGTAGGTGAGGCCGATGAAGCCTTCCTCGGAAAGCTCGAACTCACGCCGCTCCGAGATCATGATCTCGGTCGGGACCTTGGTCTGCGTCTCGCCCATCGCGTCGTACTGGTGCAAGGGCAGATCCTCGACCGTGCCACCAGCCTGCGGCCCGATGATGTTGGGACACCAGCGGAACTTGGCGAAGCTGTCCGCCATACGGGTTGCGAAGGCGAAGGTCGCGTTGCCCCAGAGGTACTTCTGGTGCTCGCCGACGACTGCTTCCTCGTACTGGAAGGATTTCGCCGGCACGGTGTTCTGGCCGTACGGCAAGCGCAGCAGGAAGCGGGGCATGATCAGGCCGACGTTGCGCGAGTCCTCGGACTCGCGGAATGCCTGCCACTTCGCGTACTGGGGACCCTCGAAGATGCTCTTCAGGTCCTTGAGGTTCGGGATGGCGAGGTAGTCGTCACTGCCGAAGAACTGCGGACCAGCCGCGGCGAAGAACGGCGCGTGGGACATGGCCGCCACTGACGCACAGCTCTGCAGCAGCGCAACGTCCTGGGAGCCAGGACCGAATGCATAGTTCGAAACGATCGCGCCGTACGGCTTGCCGCCGAACTGGCCGTACTCGGCCGTGTACGCGATCTTGTAGAGGCCGCTCTTGGTGATTTCCGGAGCATCCTCGAAGTCCATCTGCAGATCGTCTTTGGAGACGTTGAGCAGCTCGCAGCGCACGTTCTCGCGGAAATCGATGCGATCGACGGAGAACTTCAAACCGCGCCAAGCGGACTCCAGCTTCTGGAATGCCTCGGCGTGAATGATCTCGTCCAGCTGGCGCGACAGGCGATTGTCGATGTCGGCAATCATCTGGTCGACGATGAGCTTGTCGACCTTCTCGTTGGCGCGCTGGGGGCGCAGGAGCTCGGCGATGAATGCCTCGACACCCTGCTTCGCGACCGCATAGGCCTCGTCACTGGGCGCAATCTTCGTTTCGCTCAGGATTTGGTCGAGCAAGGAGCCGTCGAGGAGCCCTGCTGCGGAATCGTTTGAAAGCTGTTCTTCGGACATGATCGTGATTTCCTCCGCCTCTCACTCGCCCTTGATGCCGAGCTCTTCGAGCAACTTCGCCTTCGCGGCTTCGTCCCCCAAGATGGTTTGAATCTTCCTGCGGAACGTAGGCACGTTGCCGAGGGGCCCCTTGAGCGCCGTCAGCGCAGTCCGGAGTGCCATCAGCTTGCGCAGCTCGGGCACCTGCTCGACCAGGGCGTCAGGCCCGAAGTCGGACAGCTTCTGGAACTTCAGCGAGACGGCCAGATTTTCACCGTCCTTGCCGCTGAGCTTGTCGGCCACGTTCAGATCGACGGCCAGCTTTTGCTCCTTGAGCACCTGCTGGAAGTTGTCTTTGTCGATGTTGATCGGCTTGCGCTCTTCGAGCGGCGTGTCGTCCTTGCGACCCGTGTAGTCGCCAACGAACAACATCTTCAGCGGCAGCTCCACTTCCGCCTGTGCGTCACCGGTCGAAGACTTGTACGTGATGTTCACGCGCTCCTGCGGTGCGACGGATCCTTCTTTCGCCATGGCTCATCAACCTTTCTGTGGCGGGACGCTCAGCGTCGAACCCCCTGGGTTCGTGACGGTCGCCCCACCCTCTCGTCGTTCACTCATCCCAAAGCCCCGTTGGGCTCATCGGTCGTAGCAGCCCCCACCGCCTCCCGCGAGAGGGGGCCGCCGACTTTCAACCGGCAGAGCGCGGCAACCATGTTTCCGCGCTGTTTTTTCTGAGGTTTCGGCGGAGGCTGTCTCCGCGGTTTTCCCCGCCGTTTTCTCCGCTGGCTCGTCCGCAAGCTTGTCCGCAAGCTTGTCCGAGAGTCTCCGGGGGCGGCCGGGTTCCTGGGTGGGCGGCGCCGAGTCATTTCACGGGGCTGCCTTGAAAGCGGCCGCCGGGTCGAGCCGGCACAGCCGATCGAACACCTCCTGATCGGGCGGGTGGGCGCTGCCTTTGCCGCCCGCGCCGACCCTGGCCTTCAGCAAGAGCTCGTAGGTGCGGGCAGCCAGCTCGGGCTCCCAATGCTCGAGCCCGTGCGCTTCCGCCTCGGCCACCAGGCCTTCGAGCAGCGGTCGCGCCAGGTCGGATTTTCCACCCTTGAGCGCCATCCCGGCGATTTCCAGGCGCGCACGGTAGCGAGCGCGCGCATCGGAGCCGCGGCGAGCCAGCTGCATGGCAAGCCCCAGGCCTTCTCCGACCTTGCCGCCCGTAACCAGCTCACGCGCTTCCTCGAAGCGCGCCCGGACCTCCTGCTCCTCTTCGTCGACCTTCTGACTACCGCCGCCGCCGGATCCGCCCCCCACCTTCGCTTGCTCTTCTTCCAGCCAGGTCTTGGTGCCTTCGTCGGCGAAGGGGGTGCCATCGGCGAACGCCAGTGAGGGGATCTGGGGGTTCGCCTTCAGGAACGCCAGAACCTCGGCGACGACTGCCGCGCGCGCATCTTGGTAGAGCGCGCCCTGTCGCTCGAGGCCGAGGGCCACGTAGCGGTGCGCGTCGAGCCAGAACAGGAAGCGGCTGGCGAACTCTTCACCGGACCCGACCAGCTGGCCCCATTGCTGAGCCTCGACCAAACTCTGCAGCTTCTTCAGGTCCGCGGGCTGCGGAGGCGGGATCTTCGTCTTGCCTCCTTCGGCTGGGGGCAGCTGCTTGACGGCGAGCCACGTGCCGACCCGCGCCAAGCGAAAGGCCCAGGCAGAGGCCGGATCGGCCCCACGCAGCGTCCGAGCCACGTCGGCAATGCCCTTGCCCAGGGTGCGCAGGGCCGGCAAGGCATCCTGCGCCCCAGTCACCGTCGGCAGCTGGGGCGCAGCCATGGCGGCGGGGGCGGGTGAACCAGCGTCCGCAGCCGGGGTCGCCACCGGCGCGGGGGCCGGCGCTGCCACAGGCGGCGGCGCCGCTTCCGGTACCTCGCGCAGCTTGTCGCGCAAGAGCGAGCGCATCGGCCCCATGCCGGTGTACGCATCGCCGAGCTTGGTGGAAAAGAGCTCGTCGATGTCGCCGTAGAGGCTGCTGACCGCCTCGAGCACGGGCTTGTCGCCGTTCTTCGGCTGATAGGCGGTCAGGAGCGGCGCCACCTGATCACCGAGCCAGGTAGCCAGGTTGCCTCGCGCCTTGGCCCGCTTGAGCGGCGGATACATGCCGTCCCAGTGGGCGTCGCAAACGACCTTGATGCCGGCGAGGCCCCGAGCGAGGCCTCCGATGCCTTCGAGCCGCGTGCGGCCGGCCGCGGCCCACAAGAGCAGGCGCAGGTCCTTCGACTTGCCGCCGACGAGCTCCTCGCCGTTGGTGATGACGTCGCGCCAGTTCGGAGCTTCACCGGTCACCGCGCTCAGCTTGTCGATCTCGAGGCGCACGACTTCGAAGTCGGGCTCGTAGGAGATATCCGCTCCTTGCGGCTGCGCGTCCGAAATCGGTCGCGCCAGAGATTCGACTTCACTCAGATACTTTTGGACGAGTTCGGACATGGTCGGCTCCGCGGCAAAAGCAAACGAAGGTGGTCATCGAAAGCGAAATGCGAGGTAGGAAGAAGCCAGTTTGCGAGGAAAAGAGCAAGCACCTGCCCGGTCGGCCCGTCTGGACGGCCACTCCGAGCAGCCCAAGGGAGCAGCCTCAACCAGACAGAGCATCCACCAGGCCCGCGACGGTGGCGTCGTCCCGATCGAGTAGGTCGGCGGCCGCCGGAACGGATTCTTTCAAGTACGGAGCGAGGGCGCTCGTGAACTTGGTCAGGTCGCTCAGGTAGTCGCTGTCCGGGGAGGGTTCCCAGAGGTCGACGAAGGCGCTCGCCCGGAGCTGACCGATGAAAATGGTGATTGAGGGATCGCTGAGGTCGAAGGACCAGAAGCACGACGGAATCGTGGTCTGCCAGCCTGCGGCGGCACGCACGACATGGAGCCAGAACGAGGCAGCCCCGCCCGAGCCGTTCCCGAGCGGCAGGCGCACCGCGAGCGGCGTGGCCGGTGCCTCCACACCCCGAAACGGCCGCACGGATTCGGCACAAACGTAGAGAGCGTGGGCGAGGCCCGTCCGCCAATCGCCACCGAAAATGGCCTGGCCGACGGTGCGCAGCGATGCGCCCTGGATCCAGGCCGAATAAGCGTCGAGGTTGGCGACGAACTGCCCGGGATCCGGCGCCTGAATCGAGCGCAGCAGGGCGGCCGGCGGATGGCCGACCATGGCGTGATCAATCACCTCACCCGAGGCTTGCAGGAAGTTTCCGAGGTAGAGCGGGAGCACGTGCGGGCCAGCCAAGAGCGGCTCGCGCTCGGTTTCGCTGTAGACCGCAAACGGGAAGCGACGGCCGACGGCGTCCTGACTCGGTGCCATCACCCCAACGGCCAGCGTTTCATTCAGGGGATAGACGAAGGCCTTGAGCGCGCTTCGATCGAAGCAGTCGCGCCAACCGTTGCCGCGAGCCGAGGCCGCCGCGATGCCCTGTTCGAGCCAGCCGAACAGATCTTCGGCCCCGGCGAAGTCACCCTCTCGGACGAAGTCCCCGAAGGCGGGCAGCTTGCCGAATGCAGCCGGTGACAGTGGGCTCTGTGGCACCTTTCCTACTCTCTCCCAGGCCCTGACCCGCGCCCCTCAATTCGTGGGCACTGTGATGACCCGAGGGCATTTGTAGTCCCGGATCAAATCCGGTGAAAGCATTTCGAGCCCGTGATTCGACCTCACGTCGAGCTTGAGCGTGGCCCGCTCCGACGGGAACTCGAAGGTAGCAACCAAGGTCGGCGCCCCGGCCGGGTCCCCGGCAGCCGTTCCCGGGACCAGCTCGCTTGCGGCAGCGAGCAAGCGCAGCAGGCCGAACTCGCCGTCACGAATCACTTCTTCGTCCAGGCCCGCGTCACCGCGGATGCGCACGTGCGCCCCGGGCGTGCCCTCTTTGGAGGGCCACTTGGCCAGGAGCCATTCCTGCGGCGTGTTCTTGTACGTCACCTCGACACCGTCCAGCGCCAGGGTCACTTCCGAAACGTTCGGGCTCACGGAGTGGAGGTTCACCTGAAATTCCAGCGCGAGTGCTCCTCGATCGCCGAAGAAAGCATCCGCGATCTTGGCGCCGCGCCCCAGACAGGTGTTCAAGAGGTCGCCGTTGAAGTCGACCTTGGTGTCGAAGCGTCGGCTGGCCACGAACTGGTCACCCGTGCGCCGAATCTGTCCCTCCAGGTTCTCCTTGAAGAACGCCCAGAGCAGGCCAGTTTCCGGCTTGAAGAACGCCTCGAAGTCCTCGACCTTCGCGTCCTTGGGGCTCGCAGGCGCAAAGGGGAACAGGGGCTCGAGCTTGCTCCTCCACTCCTCCCACACCGTCACCTCCCAGAGGCCCCCCGCCGCGCTGCCCACGTCGTGCGAGACGCCCGACCAGGCGCCCATGATGGGCCTCAGCAAGAGGGGCGAGAGCAGAGGCCGCGTGAAGCCATCGAGGTTCGCCAAGAGCGAGCTGGTGGCGCGGAAGGCCGTCTCGAACTCCTGCTCGAGCGTGGCCGTCTTGGCCGGCGTGTCTGCATCCCTGAGGTCGCTCATCACGCCGACGAGCTTGGCCAAGATGCCTTGATACTGAGCCAAGCTGGTGGAGCTCGGGTCGACACCTTCGGGAGGAATCGCGAACTTCGACATCGGCAAATAGGCCTGCTCGACCAGGGTCTTTTGCACGGGCTCTTTCTTGTCGGGCCCGGGAGCCTTGGTCCCCGTTGCTTTGGCGGCCATCTTCTCGGCCTTGTTCTCGGCCTTGTCGAGCATCTTTTCCGCGAGCGACTCCATCATCGTCGGCGCGTCTTCCAGCACCAGCGCCGTGTTTTCGTGCAGAGTGCGCAACAGGCGCAAGTAGGGCCACTCGGGCTCGCTCAGCGCGTTCAGCTGGTCGAGCGAGCTGGTGGATTCCACTGGACGTGCCGCCTCGAGATCCTGGATGAAGATGCGCCAGGCGTTGATGTAGCGCTCGAAGTAGAGCTTGCGCAGCTTGGCAATCTGCGCCTCCACTTCCTTGTCGTTCGGCACTTCGCCGAGGACCCATTGTTCGCCAGAAAGACGCGAGCTCTCGGTGGTGAGCAGCTTGCGGATCTTCTCCCAGCCCTCCCGGGTGTAGGCCCCCACCACGCGCTCGCCCTTCTTGGAGGTGACGTAGGGCGCGACCGAGCCGTAGAAAATGATCTCGCGCGTGATCGGCGCCACGTGGTCGTTCGCCTCGTGGACCAGCAGGTCGTAGGTGCGCTCGAGCGACGGTGCACGCAGGAGGACCGAACGGGCGCGGTCCAGGATCTTCTGATCCACGGGCCAGGGCGGAATTTCACCGCGCTTGAGCAGGTCCAAGTAGTAGCGGACGTGCGGCGTGGTTTCCTTCTCGGTCTCGGAGCTTTCGTCCTGAAGTAGCTGGCCCCAGAGCCTCGTGAGCTGCGGGGTCGCCCAGTCGACGTTCAGGTGCTGCGGATGGGTCATCATCACGTACAGCTTCACGCGGTCGTACATGCGGCCGTACTGGCTGGTCTGCACGCCGGCCGCCATGCCGATGGCCGTCAGGTCGAGCTCCATCTTCTTCTTGGCGGGCTCGGCCATCGCGTGATTCAGATGTCCGACGTAAGCGTCGCGAATCGCCGGATACAGCGTGTGACCGCGGTACATGCCCCAGCGATAGCTGATCGGCGCGCCCTCGCGCCGATGCAGATCGAGCTCTTCCAAGCGCTGACGTGTGGCATCGAGCGTCCGCACCTTGGGGCCGGCTGGGCCGGGTGCGGCCCATTGCGTCGCCGCCGCAGCGCTGGAAACGGCCTCGGTCGTCTTGACCAGATCACGATTCTTGGCGAACGCCGCCAGGCCGGGGAAAAGGAGCACGCTGCCAAACAGGATCGCCGTGCCGGCGATCAGAGCGCGCATCAGTCTCTGCCGGCGAAGCTCCGTAGCAGTACGACCAGCGATGTCTTGATCGGGGAAGACGACCTTGCGGAAGACGTCGGTGACGAAGTAGCTCTTGGGCTCGGTCGGCACCTTCACGCTGGGCGGCTGCCGAATGCCGAGAGCGCGCGCCATGTTGCCCATGAGGCGCTCGAGCGGCTTGCCTTCTTGGGTGCCGCTGGTGAAGTAGAAGCCGCGGAACAGGGGGTTTTCCTGGAACGCGTTGCGGCGGAAGAGCTCCTCGACGAACTGCTCGAGATTCGGGCGCAGCGAGCGCAGCTCGAGCGGGAACTGGAAGATCTTGGCGCGACTGTCGGGTTGCGGCTCGCGACCGATGACGCGGATGGCGCGCCCGGTGACCGTTTGCAGGATCTTGTCGAACTCCTCACCGAAGAAACGGCCCGGTTCGGCACCGGCGGCGCCGTCGAGCGCGAACGTGGCGCCGAGTGCCTGGTCGCGATCGCTCTTCTTCAGATCGCCCCAGAACTCCACGAAACCACCGACCAAGTCGACCTTGGTGAAGATGACGTAGACCGGCAGGACCATGTCGAGCCGAGTCATGATTTCATCGACGCGAGCACGTAGCTTGCGCGCGTAGTTCAAGACCTGATCTTCGCTAGCCTCCATCAGGTCCGAGACCGCAATGGCGACGAGCAGGCCGTTGATCGGCTTCTCCGGGCGGTGCTTGCGCAGCATGCCCAAGAAGGCAAACCACTCGTCGCGATCGGAGTCGTCCGTCGCGTAACGGCCAGCCGTGTCGAGGAGGATGCCCTCGTTGGTGAACCACCAATCGCAGTTGCGCGTGCCGCCGACGCCTTTGACGCCGCCGCCGCCACCGGGGTCCTGGAACGGAAAGACCAGTCCCGAGTGCTTGAGTGCAGTGGTCTTGCCGGAGCCCGGAGGCCCGATGATGGCGTACCAGGGCAGCGCATAGAGCGCGCTCTTGCCGTGCCGCTTGCCGAGCTTGGTGCTCTGCAGGGCGGCGATTCCCTGCTGCACGCGCTTCTGCAGCTCTAGAATCTCTGCGCGCCGGTCCGGGCGGGCATTCGCCGCTTGCAGCTCGCTCTGCTTGAGGATCTCGGCTTCGAGTGCCTTGGCGCGCCTCTGAGCCGCAATGCGGCGCCAGATGAAATAGCCGCCCACGCAAAGCACGACCACGACCGACAGCACGATCTGCAGGAGCAGCGGCACCTCGATCTCGAAGACCCGAAGCAAGAGGCCGCCGCCCCAGATGAACGCCAGTGCCAAAAAGGCTAGGATCCAAACGAACATGGCTTATTGCACCTTCGTGGTGGCGACGCCGGCGCGGATGCGAGTGGCCGCGTCACTGGCAGAGAACGAGATGGTCAGCATGAGCACGATGAACAGGAGCACCGCGAGGCCAGCGAAGCCGAGCGCCGCTCCGACCAGTGGGAACTGTCGCGCCGAGAAGTTGAGCTGCCGGCGGTTCGGGTAGGCCGGCGGACTGATCACGTCACCACTGCCGGGCAGGCGCCGCGACAAGTCGTTTCCGGTGCGTTCGATCACCGCGGCCCACTCGCCCGGGTGGCCCACGGCGAACTTCCCTTGGAAGCCGAGGGTGAGGCAGAGGTAGTAAATCTGCACCACGTGGGTGCGCGACGGATCGACCTCGAGTCCAGCCAAGCGGTGGAAGAAGCCTTCGCCCGCGGTGGTCTCGTGGAAGTAAGCGAGCTGGAGCGGCTGGGCCATCCACTGCTGCCGGGCCGGCCACGGCGAGCGCAGGATCTGCTCGTCCATGAACGCAGCCAGTGCGTAGATGGCCTCCATGGCGTCCGCCGAGGGGATGTCCATCTGTTGGGCGCGATGGCGCAGGTTCTCGAACGTCGAGTTGATGCGCTGACGGAGGATCTCCGGAGCGGGCAAGTCGGGCGCCTGGCTGAGCTGGGTGGCGAGCGTGATGGCGTCGGCGCAAACCGCGTACATCCGCTCGAACAGGGTGGCTTCTTTCACAGATTCTCCGGGTCGACTGCGTACAGGGACAGGGTCACCGCCTCTTGGCCGAGCGGGTGATAGATGGCGATGGTGCCGGTGCCCTGAATGTCGGGCCAATACTCAGGCGTCTTCTGGATCTTGAAGAAGGAGACCCCAGGACGGATGGGCAAGGCCGAGGAGGGCCGGAACTCGAGCTCCACACGAGCGCCGTTGACCGCCGCGTTGAGCAGCGCCCCGATCTGCCCCCAGGAAGCAATCTTGGACAGCTTGGGCAGCTGCTGGTGGAGCTCGGCTTCGCTGAGCGTGCCGCGTGCGGCCAGGAAGAACTCGTGCCGCAGGATGCGAGGGTCCTCGACCCGGCCGAGGTACATACCGTCTTCGCGGCGCTTGAGCGGCACCTCGACGTAGCGCTCGTCGACCATCATGTTGATGAGCGATAGTGCGCGGGCGATCAGGGGCTCGAAGGTGTCGCCGAGGTTCAAGTACGAATACTTGGGCAAGCTGGCAGGGTCGACGTCGGGGACGAAGGAGCAGAGCTCACCGGCGAGGGCAGCCAGCTCCATGTAGAAGTCCTCCGGGTGGATGTGCTCGGACTCCGCGAAATGGGAGAACTTGGGGATGGCGCGGTTCAACGTGGCCAAGAGCAGCATCTTGGAGACGTCGCCGGCATCGAACTCGACGCGTGAGTCGCTGCGCTGACGGCGTGTCGCCGATACGGCGCGCGCGCGCGTGACCACGGCGTTGGCGATGCGACGCGCGCCGGTGAACAGGAATGTGCTGCCACTCAGCGCCAGGCAGGGAGGGACGAACGTGTCCCGGCACACGATGGTGCCGTTCGCCGTGCGCAAGAGGTCGGCCACTTGCAAGGTCGAATAGCCTTCGCGCGACTCGTCTCCGACCAGGATCCGACTCTGCGGGACCACCCACGCTACCTCGTGCTCACGGCCGCCCGCGTTGTAGTCCGCGACCAGGCCCGACGTGCGGACGTAGCGCCCGGAGGACGTGCCCTCGGCGCCGACGTTACCGCGAGCGGGGCTCGCCGCAGGCAGCGCCAAGTAGACCGGAAGCGAGCGCAAGGCCGGGCCGAACTTCTCGTTGATGTCGCGCATCGGCGGCGGATTGTCTGCACCCAAGCCGCAATCGAGCGGGGTGCCATCCGGCATCACGCACAAGACGCGCGTCAGCAAGAGCTGGCCGCGCGCCAGCGCATCCTCGTCCCATTCGAGCTCGAGCACGCCCCACGCCGGACGACCGAGAGCCGCCAAACGGCGATCGACGTAGGCCTCGTGGTAGCGGTCTTGCTCCTGGAGGTGGTGCTCGCTGATGAACAGCCCCTCGGTCCAAAATGGCTTTCTAACCGTCACAGCGAGCCTCCATCAACGCTGGGTGGACTGGCGCTCGGGGCGCTTGGGCCGCTCGGGGCGGCTGGCGCGCTTGGGGCGGCTGGCGCGCTCGGGGCGGCCGGGGCGCTCGGGGCACTCGGGGCGCTCGGCGCGCTCGGCATCTTGACGCCCTTGGGAGCATTGGCCGAGCTGGCACCGCTGCCGGCCGCAGCGTCAGCATCGCCCGTCTGGAACTCCTCCGCGTACGCGCTGCCATCCTCGACGCGGGTGCCGTCGAGGCGGACGTAGAGCTTGGGATTCAGCTCGGGCGGTTCCTCGCACTTTCCGTCCGTGCACTTGGCGCCGCAGGCCTCTTCACCAGGTGGTGGGGGCAACTCGAAGGCGGCAAACCACTGCTTGCCCTTCGGTTCCCGAAAGAGCCCCGCCACGACGACGACCTCCGCCTCCGGAATGCGCTCGAACTCGAGGCCCTTCTTCGAGTCCGGATAGACGGGAAACTCCTGCTTCGCCAGCAGGTCCTTGCCCAGCTTCGCCTCGTCCTCTTTCCAAATCTGCTGAAAACTGGCGTTGCGAAACGCCGCATCGGTCTTGAGCTGATAGATCCGCGTCTGCACGGGACGAGGATCGCCGTTCGTCTCCGGATTGATGTGAGGCGTGGCGATGATGCCGATGCTGACCACTTGCTTGTCGCAGGGCTCCGCTTCCTTGGGTGGGGCCTTGGGTCCGCATGCCAGGAACGTGAGGGCCACGAGCGTGCCCGCAGCAAAGGTCGAGATCAGTTGGCGACGCTGCACGAAAATTCTCCAGTGGGACCCAGGGTCACGGAAGCGCGCTTCATCGGCGTGCCGTCCGCAAGCGCCTCCAAGATGGCCAGGGACAGCTTGGGAAGCAGCGATTTGCGAAGGATATGGTCGACGTTGCGCGCTCCGCTCTCGACCTCTCGACAGCGATCGGCGATGGCCAAGACGACCTCATCGGCCACGTCGACCTCCAAACGGTGCGCCTGCGCCGCGCGACGCGTGGCCGCATTCACCTTCATCCGCGCGATATCCACGAGCGCCTCCCTGCGAATGGGTACGTAGGGAACCACGGTCATGCGCGCAAGCAGGGCAGGCTTGAGGTAGCGGCTCAGCGTGGGCCGAACCGCCTCCACCAAGTCGTCGTGACCGGGCAGCTCGCGCTCCGGATTGGCGGCTTCGGTGATGATGTCGGTGGCCAAATTGCTGGTCAGCACCACCACGGTGTTGCTGAAGTCGACCACGCGCCCTTCACCGTCGCTCAGCATGCCCTTATCGAACACCTGATAGAAGAGGTTGAGCACTTCTGGATCGGCCTTTTCGATCTCGTCGAGGAGGACGACCGAATAGGGCCTGTGGCGAACGGCCTCGGTCAGCACCCCGCCTTCACCGTAGCCGACGTAGCCGGGCGGCGAGCCGATCAAGCGCGAGATGCTGTGTCGCTCCTGAAACTCACTCATGTTGATGGTGGTCATGAAGCGTTCGCCACCGAACATCAGGTCCGCGAGCGCGAGTGCCGTCTCCGTCTTGCCAACGCCGCTCGGCCCGACCAACAGGAACACGCCGAGGGGCGCATTGGGCGCCTTCATGCCAGCCCGCGCCGCCCTGAGCTCCCGACCGAGCACCGCGAGCGCGGGCCCTTGGCCGCGGACGCGCTCGCCCAGGCGGGGTTCGAGCTCGAGCACGCCGCGCACGTCGTCTTGCACCATCTTGCCGACGGGCACACCGGTCCAGGTGGAGACGATGCTGGCGATGACGGCTTCATCCACGTCCGCATGCACCAGCTTGTCGGCTGGACCCACGGCCGCGAGCGCCTCGAGCGCCGCCACCACCTTCTTCTGACGGCCTTCCGCATCTCCTTCGCCTTCGGCGCGGGCGGCGTCCAGCGCGCCCACCAGCTCGAGCTGGGACAAGAGGCGGGCCTCGAGCTCGGCCACCTCGGCTTCGAGAGATACCTTCTTCGCCTGCGCTTCGACCAGCCGCTCGTGCTCGAGCGCTGCGCCAGCCTTCTCGTCCGCGAGCAGGCCCGCGATCTCGCGCTCCTTCGCCTTGAGCTGGGCGCGGGCGTCTTCGAGGCGCGCTGGCGGCGCCTTGCGCACTACCTTGACGAAGGCGGCCGCGGTGTCGAGCAAGTCCACGGCCTTGTCGGGCAAGAGACGCCCCGAGATGTAGCGGGCCGACAGGGCGACGGCAGCGCGAATGGCCTCATCGCGAATGATCACGCCGTGCGCCGTGCGGAAGCTCTCGGCCAAGCCGCGGATCATGGTCTCGGCTTGCTCGAGCGAAGGCTCGTCGACGCGCACCGGCTGGAAGCGGCGCTCGAGGGCGGCGTCCTTCTCGAAGTACTTCTTGAACTCGGCATAGGTGGTGGCTGCAACCGTACGCAGCTCGCCGCGAGCCAGGGCGGGCTTGAGCAGGTTCGCCGCATCGCCACCGCCCTGCGGACCGCCGGCGCCAATCAGCGTGTGCGCTTCGTCGATGAAGAGAATGATCGGCTGCTCGGAGGACTTGACGGCGTCGATCACGCCCTTGAGTCGGTTCTCGAACTCGCCGCGCACGCCTGCGCCCGCTTGCAAGGCGCCGAGGTCGAGCGCGAGCACGCGGCAATTCGCCAGCACCTCGGGCACGGAGCCTTCCGCGATGCGGAGGGCCAAGCCTTCGACGAGCGCCGTCTTCCCGACGCCGGGCTCGCCGACGATGATGGGGTTGTTCTTGCGCCGCCGAACCAGGACGTCGACGACCTGACGGATCTCCTTTTCACGGCCGAGCACCGGATCGATGCTGCCGGAGCGGGCACGCTCGGTGAGGTCGCTCGTGAACTTGGCGAGCGGTCCGTCGGCGCCAGCTGCGCCGCCAGCCGCTGGTCGGCCAGGCGCATTGGCCGGTGCAGCCGTAGCTCTGGGAGCCTCGACACTGGCGGCGCAGACGACCTCCAGCTCCTTGCCGAAGGCTTCGGCTGGGATCCGATCGAGCTCCGTCAAGACCAGGGCAGTGTATTGCTCGGGAGCTTGGAGGAAGCGCGCGAGCAACATGCCGGAACGCAGCTCGGTGGCTCGCATCTCGACCGAGCCCCAGACCCAGCTGTCCTGGATCCACTCGAGCAAGCGCCGACTGAACACCGGGCGCCCCACCTGCGCTCGTCGGTCCGCGGCGAGGCTGCGCCGCACGGCGGCCAGGGCTACCTCGCCGTCCACGCCGTAGTGGTTGCCGGCCACCTGCCAATCGCTGGCGTCCGACGACCAGAGGGCAAGCATCAGGTGCTCGACCTTGACCTCGTCTTGCCCACCCGACACGCATTCTGCGGCGGCCGCTTCGAGCAGCCGGGTGCAATACGGGGAGAGGCGGTTGAGCAGTGAGCGAGGCTGAGCGATGAGCATGGTGACCGAAGCGCCGTGTGGGTAAGTATCCGAGGACGCCGAGCGCGGGAGCAACTTACAGGGGAGTTCTCTCCCCGGACAGCGTCCCAGGCGAGTGCCGTCCCCCCATCGGCCACTTGGCCGGAGGGCACGCCCCCGGACGCGGTTCGACGACCCGTGTGTGACGGCCGTGGGCGCGGCGCGACTATGATGGCCTTCATGAAGGGTTCTCGTTCTGGCCATCTTTTCGCACTCTGCGTTCTCTGCGCCTTCGGCGCCGGCACCGCCGCGTGCGCGCCGAAGGCACCAGCCGGTGCGCCCCCCAAACCCTGCCCCTGCCAAACTCCGCCCGCGGAGCAAGCCACCTCCGAGCAAGCCAAGGCGCAGCCCGCCCCCGAGGCGCCCCCGCCGCTGGCGCCGCCCGTGGAGCAAGCCTCCCCCGCCCCGACCGGCCCGGCGCCGGCCCGGGTCACGCTCGATCACACGGAGATCGTCCGCCTCGACTCGGCCGAAACCGGACGCAGCTACGAGCTCTGGATTGCCCTGCCGCCGTCCTTCGAGAAGGAGCCCGCACGGCGCTACCCGACGCTCTACCTGCTCGACGGCCAATGGGACTTCACCCTGGTGCGCGCGCTCGCGGGCGGGCTCCTGTTCGACCAAGTCGCGCCCGAGTTCCTGATCGTGGGCATCACGTACGGCGGCGAGCACCCGAACTACGGGGTCCTCCGCGCGGAGGACTACATCCCGACCCGCGCCACCGCCGAAGGCGAAAAGAATCCCAAGGGCGGCGACGCCAAGAAGTTCCTGAGCTTCATCGAAACGCGGGTGCTGCCGCTGGTCGAGGAGCGCTACCGGGCCGACCCGAAGGGACGCATCCTCTCCGGCGCGAGCTTCGGCGGCCTTTTCACGCTGTTTGCTCTGTTCGAGAAGCCTGACCTGTTTCAGACCTACCTAGCCCTGAGCCCAGCCGTGGCCTGGGACGGGCGCTACCTGTTCAAGCGCGAGGCCGAGTTCCACCGCACTCACCCCAGCCTCGATCGCCGCGTTTGGCTGAGCGTGGGCACCGATGAGTGGCCCCGCTTCAGCACGGACGGCCGCGCCTTCTTCCAGCAGTTCGAGGGCCGCCACTACCAAGGCGCTACCGTGCGCGTGCGCCTGATCGAAGGCGAACGCCACGCCGGCAACAAGCCGGAGGCGTACAACCGGGCGCTGCGGTTTGCGTTCGAAGGCTTCGCGAAGCCCTGAGCCGCCGACATATGCTGCCTAGTGCCCAAGGCCCGACGGTGCAGCCTCAGAACCCCCCGCGAAACCTCTCGAGCTTGCGGCGGTCCTGTTTGGTGGGACGGCCGAGCCCCCGTGGGCGTACGGGCAACGTGATGTCTTTGGGAGGGGGAGGCGGCGAGTGGTCTTCGTAGAGCAGCCGCGCAGCGGGCGGGCCGAGGCGCTTTTCGGCTAGGGCGAGCACGATCAGCACCAAGGGGCCGCGGGGGGAGCGCGCTTCGATCTTGTCGCCCACTTTGACCAGGTGGCTCGGGCGCACGGTTTGGCCCCCGACTTTCACGTGATTGCCGTTGCAGGCTTCGGTGGCGGCCGTGCGTGACTTGAAGATGCGCGCGGCCGTGAGCCAACGGTCGATGCGCACGGGAACCATCGACAACTCAGTATCCCTCCGCGAACACGTGGGTGTCGGGCACGCCAGCACTGGAAAGCATGGCCCGCACGTCTTCGACCAGCCCGAGCTTGCCGCACACGCAATAACGCTCGGCGGGCGGGAGGTCCTGCACGTGGGCCTGCACGCGCCCGCGTAGGCCTCCCCAATCTGGGCCGGGCTGGGAGAGCACGGGCCGGTAGTCGAGCGCTCCAGCCCTGGCGCGCTCTTGGAGCTCCGCGTCGTAGAGCACGTCCGCTTCGCTGCGAAAGCCGACCAAGAGCGCGATCTTCGGAGCCGGTACGCGCACGGCCTCCTCCAGCAGCACTGCGCGCAGGAGCGCCACTCCGGTGCCGACACCGATCAGGGCGAGCGAAGAAGCGGGCTCGGGTACTGCCGGCTGCCCCTCGGGCAAGGACAGCCACACTCGCCCCCCGGGCTCGAGCTCGGGCGCGTCCTCGCTGTCCCCCACGCAGAGCTCGAGGCCGCGCGGACCCGGCGGTGCCGCCAGTGAATAGTAGCGGGGGCGGGCCTCCTCTCCGGCTCCGAGCGGCCAGACGGCGACGTGCTGCCCGGCGCGCCAGCTGTAGTCGGCCGGGACCCCGAGGCGGACGCCGCGCACGCGCGGGGAGAGGGCCTCCACGCTCTCGACAGTGGCTAGGACCCGCGCCTTGGCTCCGAGCATCCGCATCCTGCATACTCCGAGGACCACCCGCCAGCCAGCCGCGCTGCCGAAAGCCGCATGAACTACTTCGGCCACGCCGTGATCGCACATTGGGCTCACCCCGAGCCCACGTTCGTGCTGGGGGCCATGCTGCCCGACCTCGCGGCGCTGACGGACGAGTCGCTGGAGGAACTCGACGATCCGAAGCTAGTCCAGGGCGTTCGGTTCCATCACCAGACCGACGCGCTCTTCCATTCGTCGCCCACGTTCGTCGGGCTCTGCCGCGAGGCGCTCTCGGCTGCTCGCAGCGTCGGTGTCCGCAAGGGACCCGCGCGCGGCATGACTCATCTGGTGGTGGAGCTGGTCATCGACGCCCACCTGGCCGAGCAGCCCGGTGCGCGCGCCGCGTATCTGGACGCGATGGCCGCCCGGCCCGAAGTGCTGCGAAAACGGCCACGCCTGGTGGAAGGGCTCGACTGGCTGCTCGCGCGCGGGGCCGCCGTCCACAACGCCACCCCAGAGCGCCTGCGCGCCGTGCTCGAGCACGCGCTGCGCGGCAGGCCCCGACTCGAGCCCGCTGGCGAGGAGCTCGACGCCGCGCTCGACGCCTGGGTCGACTTGCCGGCCCGGGTCGAGGCGGGGCTAGAGACCTTGCTGTCTGACCTGGCACCGCTGTACGCGGGCACAAGCCCAGGCGGCGCGGCGCGCTTCGGCGCTCTCTTTCTTGGACCGCCCGGCGAAGGTCCCGTCACCTCTGCGCCGTAACCCTGGATTTTCAGGGATGAAGTCGGCGATTTTCACCAAGCCCAGAGGGCGACTACTCTCGCAACCCATGATGACATCGCGCAGCACGGTTTCACGCATCCGGTCCACGATCCTCACGCTTGCCTTCGCGCTCGCGGCGGCTGTCACCTGCCTCGTCTCCGCCCCGAGTGAGGCCCACGCGGAGAACTTGATCAAGCGCCCGGGCGCGCACAACCGCTACAAGTTCGAGCTCGAGCCCCATCTCGGCATCTGGTACGGCTGGGGCAACCGCAATGACGCCGACTTCGGACCCGGCATCCGGGCGTCGATCCCGTTCATGCACAACGGGCCGATCGACACCATCAACAACAACATCGGCATCTCGTTCGGCCTCGACACCTACTTCGCCAACGACTTCGTCATCATCAGCTCACCGGTCGCCTTCCAGTGGAACTTCTACTTCACGGACGTGATCAGCGTGCTCGGTGAAGCGGGCCTGGTGTTCAACATCGCCACCGAAGGCCCCGACAACTTCGACCTCGATCCACTCTTCCAGGGCGGTGGTCGCTTCCAATGGGGGAGAATCGGCGTCCTGGTGCGGGTGGGCTATCCGTCGATCTCGGTTGGTTGCAATATTCAGTTCTGAGGACCTCAGAACTTGCGCGAACCAGCCAGTAGTAACATCGCACGCACGGTGTACGCCGATCTGCGAAGGCAGATCCTCTCGGGCAAGCTCGGCCCGGGCGAGCGATTGCCCGGGGAGCGGGAGCTCGCAGCGCACTACCACACCAACAGGAACACCTTGCGTGAAGCCGTGCGTCGGCTCGAGCAGACCAATCTGGTGACGGTGCGTCACGGGCAAGGCGTCACCGTCAGCGATTTTCGCCGCACCGGCACCATGGAGCTCTTGGCTCCGTTCCTCGAGAGCTCCGCCGACTACCCGGAGATGGCGCACGTGATCCAGGACCTCCTGCCGGCCCGCTTGATCGTGCTCGAGTATGCGGCGCGACTGGCAGTCCAGCGGGCCGACCGCACCGACATCGAGCGCCTGCGCGACATCACCGACCTCATCGTTTCGGCCACCGGGACGAGCGACCCATCGGTGATCGCCAAGGGCTTTCAGCGCTGGCTGGAGGCTCTGGTGGACGCCTGCCATTCGGTGACGGTGCGCTGGGTGGCCAATCCGTTCCTCGATGCCTACCGCGAGCTGCTCGAGCGCTTCCCCCACGTCTGGGTGCTCGATCCCAAGTTCCCGCTGCACCTCCGGCGCTTTCTAGCCGCGCTCGAAGCGGGCGATGAAGAGAAGGCCCTGGCGGCGCTGCGCAACTACTACGCCAAGATCGACGACGCCGTGCGCCAAACGTTCGGCCACCTGGCGCACCACGAGGTGCGCAAGCCCTGAGCCTGCGGAGCGGGGCAGCGACGCCGTCATGTTGGTGCTCGTCATCGGCCTCGGTTACGTGGGCAGCTTGCTTGCCGCTGGTCTGGTCGAGAGCGGCCACGAGGTGGTCGGCGTCCGCCGCGGCAGTGGACCCGGCCCCCGCGGCGTGCGCGTGGTCGAGGTCGACGTCACCGAGCCCGGGCTCTGGCAGCGGCTCCCGAGCAGCGTCGATCGCATCGTGGTCCTGCTCTCGGCGGGCGAGCGCAGTCTCGAAGCCTACCAGCACACGTACGTCACGGGCGCACGGAGCGTGCGCCAGGCGTTCCCGACGGCGCCCGTGCTCTGGGTGTCGAGCACCGCGGTCTACGACAGTGACGAGGCCGGCACCGTCGACGACGACACGGTACCGCGGGCAGCCAGCGGCTTCGGCCAGGCGCTGCTCGATGCCGAAGCGGCCATCCAGACGGGCCCGCACCTGATCGTGCGCCCCAGCGGCATCTACGGTCCCGGCCGCACCAGCCTGCTCCATCGTCTCGAGGCCGGCGACCTTCGCCCCGCCGAGCTCGGCCTCTGGACCAACCGCATCCACCGGGACGACCTCGTGCGCTGCCTCCTCTATTGCACCCTGCACCCCAAGCTCGAAGGCACGCTGATCGCTTCGGACCAAGAGCCCGCCCGCCTCGGCGACATGCAAACGTGGGTGCAGGCCCAGCGCCCCCCTCGGCAGGATCTCGATTCGGCGGCGGAGCAGGGCGTACCACCTGTCGCCACCGCCGCCGCCACGCGCGCCGCAAGCGGCGCGCCCCCCGCCGCCCGCGGCCCGTCCGGAGCCAGCCAGCCTCGCAAGAGCCGCCGCATCCTGCCCACGCGCCTCACCGCGCTCGGCTTCACCTGGCAATACCCGAGCTACCGCGAAGGCTATCGGGCCATTTGGCAAGCGCTCGACAAGCGAGGGCTGGGGCCGGATTAGAAGAACGCTTCGATCCTGTCGCCTTGGGCTTGGGGCAGCTGGATTTGGTAGCCCGAGGGGCAGATCACCTGGTCATTGGATCCATCCCTGCGCACCACGTGCAAGCCGTCCCCGCCCAGAAACGCCAGGCGGCCATCGCTCAGCCACTGAGCGCGATGGCGCGGAAGGACCGATTCGCTGCCCGCATCCCAGGGCACGCGCGCGACCGAGTCCGTCCCGTCAAACAGATCCCAAATCATGAGATCGCCCGGGTAAGGCGGCACGAAAGGATCGGCGAGCGCAACCCAGCCATCGCTGGCCGCGATGCCCCGCATCTGGCCATCAAAATCGGCGAGGAGAGCGCCGTCCTCCGCGCGCACGTAGCCGGACCGGCTGGGGGTCAAATACCAAAGGACGTCCCCCCCAGCTTCCCAGAGCACGCCGTTCACCTGCTCGCTTTCCGGCAGCAGCATGCGGATGCTGCCGTCCTGGAGGTTCTCGACCGGAAGGCCCGGCGCGACCAGAGCCACCTCCGGCGCGCTCGGGGAAGGCACGGCAAACTGCCCAAAATCTCTGGGCGGTCCGCCGTCGGCCGGCACGAACCAGACGTGAACGTCTCGATCCAGGACGGTCACCCCGGAGCTGTCCGAGGACCAGCCGATCAGCGAATAGTGGTCGAGCTCCAGCTCGCGCGTCGCCCCAGTCGGAATGTCGAACACGACGACCGTGCGCGTGTATCCATTCGGCTCCTCCGTTTGCAGACCGGCGAGGGTCGTGCCGTCCGGTGAGAGGGCTACGCCCCACGGCGTCTCGTACGGGCCGATCATTTTCCGGGAGAACACGCGCGGGGCTCCGCCATCTCGGCTGGCGAGGATGCCCAGGCGCCGAGTGACGAAAGCCACCTGCTGGCCATCGGCGGACCATTCGATGCCTTGGAACTCGGACTCGCCTGCGGCGGCAGGCGGAGGAAGGTCTCCATCGAGCGCTACCACCAAGGCCCCGTCAGAGGACACCAGCCGAGGAACGTCGCCGGCGAAGTACGCCAGCCGATCGCCATCCGGCGACCAACGTGCTCGCCAAAGCGAAGTGGCCTCACCGGGCAAGGGCACCTCCGCCAAGGTCGATAGGTTCACGATCACCGAACCCTCCGCGCGCTCTACGGCCACGAAGCGACCGCCCGGCGACACCACCACGCCTGGCCAGACGACTTCCGCGGCCGCGACGCCGAGCGAGACGGGCTCCCCGCCGGTCCTGCAGACGAGTACCTCCAGCGAGGAGTAGTCTGCCGTGAGCCTCATCATGACCACTCGGGGCTCGCCAGCCGGAGCGGCTCCGTCGACAGCGCCATCGTCGACGAGCCCACAGCCGACGAGCGTGCCACTCGCCACGCATGCAGCGAGCGCCCCAAGCTGGATGAGACCCTGGCGATCCATGAAGGCTTCTGATGCCACTCTAGCCCACCGTGCGCCATGCCCGGCCGGCATGCCTGGGCTTTAGCGCCACGTTGCGCATGGATATCATGTCTGGCTGGGGGGCGAATCCCCCGGGCGCTGCTAGTAGCGCGCGGCGCTCGTGTCGCCTTGACGCCGGTAAATTACGGCCAACGTCCGGATGGCCTTCCGGACCGCAGTGTACCTCGAGTCGCTATTTGGCGCGCGCGTGCCCGTGGAGAATCTGCTCCTGCAGGTCGACGATGCAGAGCGATTTCGCGAGGCTGTGCTCGCGGCGGCGGCCTGATCGGCATGGGCAAGGGAGGCGCGCAGGCGGCACGCTCATGACTGGGCCCAGGCGCGTGACGCCCGCGCTCGGTACGCAACTCTCACCCGCGCCGCAGGTGACGGGAGAACTGGCGGTGCTAGCGTTGCAGGCTGGTTCGGAGCTTGGCGCAAAAGGTGCCGATTGCAGGGTGCTCTGGCGTGGAATGCAGCTGAAGTTGCCGGCATGAACCTTGCTGAGTGAGTGCATGAACTCGCGGCTGCGCCTTCTTGGGTGCTTGGGGCTCGTGGCTCCTGCATTCGGAGCTTGCTCGTCTTGGGAGGACCCGAATTCAGGAGGGACCGATGCGGCGAGTTCGGGTGGATCGGGCGCTGGGGGGCACGGCAGCTCGGGGGCCTCACAGGGTGGACAACCGGACGGCTGGGACGCCGAGGTGCGGGGCCCAGCGGCGATGGACCTCGATCCAGATCCGCACGTGCTCGAGGTGGAGCTCGTTGCGCAGGAGGTCGAGCGAGAGTTCGTGGAGGGGCAGCCGACCAAGATCTGGACGTACAACGGAGCGATACCTGGCCCGGAGCTCCACGCACGACGCGGTGACCTCTTGAAGGTGCACTTCCGCAACGAGCTGCCGGAGCCCACTACGATTCACTGGCACGGGGTTCGACTCCCGAACGGTCAAGACGGGGTGCCTGGAGTGTCTCAACCCGAAGTGCAACCCGGCGGAACATTCGACTACGAGTTCACGCTGCCTGACGCCGGACTGTTCTGGTACCACCCCCACGTCGACTCGTCGGCGCAAACCGGATTCGGGCTTTATGGCGCGATTTTGGTGGATGAACCGGATGAGCCGCAAGGTATCGGCGACGAACTCACGCTCGTTCTGAGCGACATAGGTGTCGAACCCGACGGCACGGTGGCCGATCCGAACTCCGGGGGAGAGTACCTGGTTCCGCTATTCGGGCGCGAGGGGAACATCCTATTGATGAATGGCAAGGTCCAGCCAGTCATGCAGGCCAGCGCAGGTCGGCGTCAGCGCTGGCGCGTGGTGAATGCGGCAAAGTCTCGCTACTACCAGCTGGCCGTCGCGGACCACACCTTCCTGCGGATCGGAGGAGACGGTGGCCTTCTCGCTCACCCGGTAGTGGAGCCGACGTTGGTACTCGTACCAGGCGAACGGGCAGACGTGGTCTTCACCCCCCTGGGGACCGCTGGAGACTCGCTCGAGGTGCGCTGGGTCCCGTACAATCGCGGGCTGGGCAGCGTCGAGTTCCGCGAGGAGGAGGTCGTCCTTCGCCAGGAGCTGGTGCAGGGAGGCCCGCCGTCACCTGCGCTTCCGGAGATTGGTCGGACGATTGAGCCGATTGACCCGAGCGGCATCGAGGAAACGACCATCGACTTGTGGCAGCAGCTTTACCCCGATGAGGACGACAAGCTAGTCCTTGGAATCAACGGAGTGCCCGGCGCAGATGCGGCGCCGCTGATGGCTCACCTGGGGGATACGCAGGTCTGGTCCGTGGAGAACGCGACGACATTTGCCCATCCGTTTCATCTGCACGGGTATTTCTTTCAGGTTCTGACCGTGAACGGCGCAGCGCCGTCAGTAGTCGAGTGGAAGGATACCGTGAACATTCCGATCGAGAGCAAGGTGCGATTGGGCGTTCGCTTTGACGAGCGCCCAGGCATGTGGATGTTTCATTGCCACATTCTCGACCATGCAGAGGCCGGAATGATGGGCATGGTCGATGTCATGCAATGAGGCGCTCGACCTCGACGAGATCACTCACAACACGGCGATGCGGTCCTTGCGCTGGCTCGAGCGCCACGGCTACCTTGCCGGGACGAGCGAGATCGAGCCCCCTCCTCCCTCGGTCCTCGACGCCTGCCTGGAGAGCTCCCTGGGCTTGGACGGACTCGTCAGACTCAAGACGTCAGGCAAGACCGCCCCAGTCGCCTCACCCGCCACAAACAGCTGCACCTCGACCAAGCGATCGACGCTGGGCGCGTTCAACGTGCACGCCGGAGTCACCGCCAGCACCAGGGACGACCGCAAGCGCCTCCTTCGCTACTGCGCGCGCCCTCCGCTCAGCCTCGAACGCCTCTCTCTCACGAAGGACGGTCAGGTCGCCTACGCGCTCAAGCGCCCCATCCGCGGCGCCACTCACCGAGTACTCACCCCGCTTGCCTTTCTCGCCCGCCTGTGCGCATTGATCCCGCCGCCTCGCCATCCGCTCATCCGCTTCCGCGGCGTCTTCGCCCCGCACAGCGCACTCCGCAAGCGGGTGGTGCCCACGCCGACGACCACGTCGAAGGCAATCGAGGCTCCTCGCTCCGAGCGTGCGCCCAAGCCACCACTCGCCGCTAAGCCAAAGCCCGAGTCCACCTGGAACGCCGCCCGCCTCGACTGGCCACGCTGCTCCGCCGGGTCTACGACATCGACGCGCTAGCCTGCCCCTGCGGAGGCCGCCTCCGCTTCGTCCAGCTCGTCACAACGCGCGAAGACGCGCGACCGTTTCTGCTCGCTCACGGCCTGCCCAGCGCGCCCGACCCACGACCCAGACCGCCGGACGACCCAGCTGATTTCTACGACCCAATGCCGACAGAGGATCCGGGGCCTCCACGGCACAGGGTCCCGGCAAGTCGCTCACCCCCAACCCGACCGCCCGACGACCACCTCTTCGTCTTCGTCGACGAAGCTCCTCCGGACGACTAGCCCCCACCGGCCCCAAAAACTGCGTCCGACCGGCGGCAGTGCGCTTTGGATTCCCTCACCCACGTCCGACCCATCGTCCGGACGCGCATGATCCCTGATCTGTCCACTTCCGCGCCCTGGCCAGACCTGCAGGCCCCCGGACGAACTGCTTTGGATTTCCTAGTTCCAATGAGGCAAGCCGAGGAAATGGCCAATTTCGTGGGTCAGCACGGCGCGAAGGGAGACCGTGCCGGGAGCACCTCCGTCGAGGCTCCACTTGAAGTTTGCCGCGTTGATCTCGATGTCGGCCTCACCGAGGGCATCAGGCGCCCCGTCGAGCGCGGAGTGCTGTTGCGTGATGGCGGCACGACCGGGGTCGTAGCAGTCGGTTTCGGCCTTCGCCGGACACCAGGCTCCGGACTGAAAGGCCACGACGTTCATGCCGTCGATCTGAGCCCCGCGCCATTCGCCGAGGCTTACGTAGGGCCGCTGTGCGCTCAGCTCGTCATCACGCCACTTGCCGATTCAGGTCACTATCCGATGCAGGAGATGCCGCCGCTCACGGTTGCGCTTGTCGAGCGCTTCCTTGGCGGCTGAACGCAGCCCTTTAACTTGCCGGTGGTACCCGACAGCCTCAAGTCGGTGTTTTTTGCTCGCACTCGGCTTCTCCGGCGACCGCTGGGACGTCCTCCGCGATGCGCTGCTCGAGTTCGGACGCGTCGCAGACGCCAATCCGGGACAGCGAAGCCCCCACGGAGCGAAGTTTGAAATCCGTGCTGCCCTGACAGGGCCATCGGGGCGTTCGGCGAAGGCCACGACCGTCTGGATGGTTCAAACGGCGAGGACTTTGCGCATTTCGTGACTGCGTTCCCGGGCTAGCCCATGGTCAACCTGCTCGACACCGTCGTCTTGGATCGGGACCTGCCCGAGCACGGACGTCCGGTCAGTTGGAGACGGCGACCTGATTGCTGTTCGCGATCTGAAGCGCACCGCTTAGCCGGGCTCCCTAGCAAGCCGTTGGTGCCGACAGCACACCGCCGCCTCCACGCTCCGCGCTGGTCCTGAGCGCGCCGCCAGCCGCGTCACCTCTTCTTGAGGCCCCCAGCCGCGTCACCTCTTTTTGAGGAAGGGCGCCGGTCGTCCTACTCTGGTGGGTGGTTGTGCTGCGGCACAACGGCAAGGGGTTATGCAGGCAGGCGTGCGTTTGGGGTGAGAGAAGAAGATGTACCTACCGAAGCAGTTCGAGGAGACGAGGAGCGAAGTTCTTCATGACCTTGTGCGCAAGCGACCATTTGGAACTCTGGTCGTCATGACGAGCGACGGTCTCAGCGTCGACCACATTCCGTTCCTCATCGACGCGACAACAGGACCGCTCGGAGTTCTCAGGGGACATGTCGCGCGCGCAAACCCTATCTTGCGGGCCACGCCTGCGGACGTCGATGCTGTGGCCATATTCCAGGGGCCCAACCACTACATCACCCCCTCCTGGTACCCGACGAAGAAGGAGACCGGGAAGGTTGTACCCACGTGGAACTATGTCGTGGTCCACGCTCATGGCCGGCCCAGGTTCATGGACGACCAGCGGTGGTTGCGAGAGCACCTGAATCAGCTCACTCACGAACATGAAGGAACGCGCGAGCTGCCGTGGAAGGTCTCCGACGCGCCCGACGACTACCTTTCGAAGTTGCTAGGTGCGATCGTCGGTGTCGAGATGCCAATTGCGCGTCTCTCGGGAAAATGGAAACTCGGGCAGAATCGGCCTGACCCCGATCGGACTGGCATGATCAACGGACTGCTCCAGGAGAGCGACGAGTCCGGCGAAGCGCTTGCTGCCTTCATGCGAGAAGCTGACCTGGGAGCAAAGTAGGAATGACGCTGGCTAATCAACGACCAGTGGCGTCCCGTTTCAGCGCGTCAATCAAGGCGTCAAGCCGAAGCGCTCCGTTACGCCGGATGCCGCTCTGCGACCAGTTCCTAGTTCCCGAGTGTCCGCAGGGTAAGCAGATCGATCATCATCGCAAGCGACAATGGTGCATCACTCCGTTGACACTTGGGCAGAACGCGCCGGCCCAGTGATCGAATCGCGCTAGCGTCGATGGTTACTCGAATCGGCCGACCGGACTACCGAAGAGAATATGATCGCAGCGATCGTGAGCGCGGCGCCTGAGCTCGCGGTCGTCATCGCCGTCACGAGACAACAGCGCATGGGCCTGACGGTCGACAAGTGGCGCGCTCCTCAGCCGGTGACGCGACATTATCTCGAATGATGCGCGGGTGCCGCGCCGCAATGCGCAGAAGGGCCAACGCCGGGCCCTCACGCCTGCGGCGATCTCGCTCCCAGTTGCGCGGGGTCCCCACGCTGATGCCCAACGCATGGCCAAACTGTGCGTGAGTCAGGCCAACGAACGTTCGCCGCGCGACCACATTGGCGTCCGTCTCGAACTGATCCCTGATTAGGCGACGACGAACCCGACCCGGAGAAGAACGTGCTTTGGGAAGGCAGCTTCCGCTAGTCCTGCGCCTTTTCGCAGCGGTTGGTCTCCAGGTTGCACTGCGCGGACAAGCCCTCCGGCACCTGCGAGTCGCACGTCACGCAGAGGATCTCGGGACAAGCCTGCTCACTCACGAAGTCGAGCGAGCTCACGGCGATGAAGCCGGAGCCGTCACATTCCTCGCAGCAATCGCTGCTGTTTCGCAGGAAGCAGTCCTCGTCCTTCGTGCAATCGGCGTCGTCATCGCGCACGTCGACGGCCTTGCAGTCTTCCTCGATGCAGCGCGCGACGAAGTAGGCGCGCGTCGTGTCGACCTCATCCACGTCCGCACAAGCCCCGCAGTCGACATCGCAGAGCGGACGATCTTCGTACGCATCCCAATTCATGGCCACCAGGTGCGCCTCGAGAACGGGCTCGCAGCCGCCACAGCAACCGGGATAGGTCAGCGTGCAGTCCGAATGCTCCGTGCACGCGGTCGACGAGTTGCCGCCCGTCGCGGCATCACCGCCAGCGGCAGGCGCCCCGCCCGTTGCAGGCACCCCGCCGACTCCCAGCGCGCCTCCCGCGCTCGGCGCCCCGCCTGTGCCGCCGCCTGTGCCATCGTCCAGGACACTCCCGTCGCTCCCCCCGCTTGCTTGGCTGTCAGCGCCGTCATCGTCGCCTGTCATCCCGCCGCAGGCGAGAGGAAGACCAGCCACGAGGAGCGCTAGGAGCCAGCCGCCTTGCCCCAGTTTTCGCTGTCGTCTTGCTCGCACCATGAGCGATGGCTGAGCAATGTTCGTGCCAAGTACGGGTCGGTTGATTCGCGCACGCACGAAGGGACGAAGACGGCGTGTGGGGCCACGAGGTGGAAGTGCACGTATGGCGGCGTCCGTAGGCAGTCCGGCGTCGCTCAGACCAGCTGCCCGACGCCGTCCAGGTTGCGGTAGGCCTCGGCGAGCCAGCGCTCGGCTCGGCGGCGCTCCATGGGCGTGAGCGTGTGGTCGCCTTCCGTGGCGTGGATGGCTGCCCAGAAGCTCGTGCCGAGGCGGTCGATCTTGTACATGGTGGCCGGGTCGAGTGCAGGCAGCGCCATCGATGCCGCGCCGCGCGCGAGCACGTTCTGCATGATCGAAGACTCGTCGAGTTGGCTGAAGTCCGGCGAGCGACCGAGGTTCTTGACGACGACGAAGTCGACCGCGCCCCGTAGCTCTTCGAACACGCGCTCGAGCTCGTTCACCGAGTCGAAGCCCCCGTCGCTGACGTGCCAAAACACGATGCGGACTCCCGCCTCGCGCGCAAATGCGACCACGTCTCCCGCGTCGATCCAGCGGCGCAAGAGGCGAGCGCTCTGCGCTGGCAGGTCCACCAGCACTCGGCGATCGGAGGCGAGCGCTCGATCCATGATCTGATCAGCGCTGGCGAAGTTCTCGAGATCGGCCGCCTGAGTGAAATCGCGGTAATAGCGAAGTAGCGCGCCGTGGGACGTGTCGGCGTCCACGGCGACGAAACGCAGGTCTCTGTCGATGAAATACTGAGCGAGCGCGCGCGCCACCACCGATTTCCCCACGCCGCCCTTTTCGCCGCCAACCAGATGCACCGTACTCATCGACGCGTTTTGGCCTTTTGCGCCGGGCGGTCAAGCCTACCCTTGGCCGGGTGCTCGGCAGCAACGAGGCGACGCGGGTACTCTGGAGCTGTGTCCCCAACTGGTCCCGGGAGCCGAAGCGATGACCTTACCCGACCAAGAACCGCTCGAGTCTCAGGACCGGGGGTGGCGGTGGCTCCTCTTTCCAAATGCCGTCGCAGTGCTCGGCAGCCTCTTGCTTGCTGTGGTGATCTACCTGGTGGGGCGTCACTTCGGCATCGGCCTCTTCGTGCTTCTACCCATTGGACTCTTTGGCCTCTGGGGTCGCAGGTCGAAAGGCTGACGCGCTCGGCGCTACTCCGGCCAAATGCCAGACTGCCTGGGGCGCCGTGCTATGTTGCTCTCTGTCCGACCGCGGTCGCAGTCGAGCGAAGCCTGGATCGGAGAGAAGTCGAAGTGCGCCCATGAAGAAGAATCTCGTTCTGTTGTCCGCTGGTTTCGCCGCTGGTGTGGCCTTTGTCGCAGCGTGCGGCTCATCGGGGAACGCTCCGATGACTTTCGGTCCTGGCAATGCCGCCGCTCAAGCGGCCTGTTCAAACTACCAAACTCAATTCATCGGCGGCCCGATCGAGCGAGGTCAGATCCACAACCTGCCGACCGGCTGGATCCCCTTGAGTGGTGGCTCCGACGTTTACTTGTACCGCTGCGCCCAGGAGTGAGGTTTCGCGCGCAGGCTTCGGCGTCGCCCTACACTTGGTTTCGGTATGGGCCACTAAGCACCGGAAAAGGCGAACCCCATGCCCATCACCCCCTTCCACGGCGGCATCGGTTTGGCCTTCAAGGGGCCGCTCGACCAGCGGTTCTCGTTTTCGCTCTTCGTCTTGACGCAGATCAGCATCGACCTCGAGTCGGCCTACAACCGACGAAGCCGTCCACTGAACCGGGTCAACTCCGACTCTTGACTGGTCCTCGAGGCGTCCGTGCTCGGGACCGCTGCTTCACCCGGCTAGCTGCGCTAGTCCACGAAGCGACTTGCCAGGCGCCCTGCTGTCAGGAGCTCCCGCAAGATCTCGAAGGCGTAGCCCTCGACCGGCGCATAGCCGAGGGCGATGTAGCCGTCGCCCTTGGGTGCGGCATCACGCGTCAACGGGAGCACCACGAACGTGCGAGGATCGTCAGGATCGAACGCCGGTGGCAGCAAGTCCTGCGCGCGGTAGACACACCCCACTTCGCCATCCAAGGTCGGGTTGTCGTTCGCCCAGCCGATCTCGAGCTTCACCTTGGTCGCGGTCTCGTCCACGCTGCCTAGAACCAGGCAAAAGTCGATGCCGAGACGCGGCATCTGTTCGCCAATCCGCGCGCGGAGCTCCGAGCGACTGGCCGTTCCCGACAGGTGCACGCTGACGTCGCCGAGGAGCCGGGCCCAGGCCTGGGCGCTGAGCCTGGCGCGGGCTTGGGCCCGCTCGACCAGAGTACTGATCGAGATGCGCGCGTCGTGAAGAACGTCTTCGACTCTGCCGATCTTCGCGGCGTCACTACCAGCCGCCACCCACAGTTGCCTGCGCAGCACGGAGATCAGGTCGTGACCCAACGTCACGTCACCGCCCGCGTCGAGCAGTTGATTGAGCAAGCGCTCGAACGCCAGCCGAAACGGCTCTGCAGCGCTGCGCTCGTCGGACTTGAACTCGTCGCCGAGCGCGTTCCAGAGCTTGTCTTCCCAGCCGCGGTCCGCGCCGACGAACGAGCCGCGCGCCGCCCGGGTGAGCTCTGCCAGCCCGATGGTGCGGGCACGCACGAGTTCAGCTCCCAAGCTGAGCCGTGCCCGCGTGTCGTCGCGGTCTTTGTCGCTCACCGTCTCACGCGGCTGGCACCCGCACGAACGGCGCCTGATGAAAGCGGTCTCGAGCACGCGCGTCGCTCCGCGCTCGCCACCAGCGATCTGAGCCAGGACCAGACGCACCGCCTCGATCCCCTGTTCTGCCAGCGGCTGGCGCACACTCGTGAGCGGCGGAGACAGGTAGCGCACCTCCTCTAGGTCATCGAAGCCTACCGCGCCGAGATCCGTCGGAACGCGGAGGCCCCGACGTTCGAGCTCCTCGATGGCACCCATCACCATCAGGTCCGTGGCGCCGACGATGGCATCGAGCGACTTGGCAGGCACCTGGCGCTCGTCCAATAGCGTCCGCACGGCGCGGCTACCCCCTTCGCGCTGAAAGTCACCCGACAAGACGAGCGTCTCATCGAGTGGGACGCCGTGCTCTTCGAGCACCTCGACGTACGCCCGGTAGCGGGCCTCCGCCTCCGCGTTGACCTCCGGGCCACGGATGAAGGCGATCCTCCGATAGCGGTGATCCACCACCAGGTGCTCGACCGCGCCCCGCATGCCCACACGATTGTCGACTAGAACCGCGGAGTGCCCGGGCAATGGTACGGCGATACTGACGACCGGAATGTCGCCGAAGCCTTCGATCAGCTTGGTGATGGCCCCCGCGCCGAGCTGATTGCCCAGTGTGCCCGAGAGCACGATAGCGCCGTCGAACTGCGGAGAACCAATGAGACGATAAACGTAGTTGCGGTGCACACCGTTTCGCGTGGTGCCGCCCAGAATCCCGCCAGGAACAGCGACGAGCACCACGCCCCGACGAGCCGCCTCCTCGGCTGCGCCAGCCAGGAGCGCCGATTGGTAGGGATCCTCGAGCCAGTCGACGAGGAAGGCGATCCGCGGCGGCGGGCCGCCCAAGCGGCGACGGCGGGCTCGACCAGGAGAAGTCACGACCGAAACGTTCCCGCAAGCCGGGGACTAGGCCAAGATGGCGGCGCTCCCCCTAGCCTGGAACGGCTTCGCCGCGTTCATGAGTGCCTGCGTTCCCGCGGACGCACTCTGGTGCATGCCCATGTTTGCCTCCGAGGCTTCGACGTACCCTGAGCAAATGCCGGAAATCTTCTGAGTCCCTGCCTAGAAGCGGGCGTCGATCGTGTCCGCCTGCCGCTGGTAGATGACGTCCCCGAAAGGACAAACGACGCGGTCGTCGGACCCATCGGGGCGGACGATGTGCGTTCCGTCCGTGGCGAGGAACGCCAGGCGGCCGCCCGGCAGCCACTGGATGCGGTTGGGGTCGATGTACGGGTAGCCCCCGCTGTCCCAGGGAATGCGGGCGACCGAACCGTTGCCCAAGAGATCCCAAACCAGGAGATCGCCCGGGTAGTAGTACCCAACCGCGGGGTCCAGGACCACGACCCAGCCGTCGTGACTCACAATCCCCTGTACGGTCTGGGCCTCGAAACCGCCGAGCGGCGTGCCGTCACTGGCGCGCAGAAAGCCCGAGCCGCCCGCAGCTGAATACCAGACGATGTCCCCCCCGGCTTCCCAGCTCACGCTGCTCACGATCTCGCTGTCTGGCAGGAGGGTGCGCACGCGGCCGTCCCTCAAGTCCTCGATCGGGAGTCCCGGCCCCTGCATCACCACCTCGGGCGTCTTCGGAGAGAGCTGGGCGGCGAACCCGAAGTCCCTCGGCTCGCTGCCGTTCTTGGGCAGGAACCAGGTGTGAATGTACACATCCATCACCATCACGCCGGAGCTGTCCGAGGCCCAGCCGGTGAGCATGTAGTGCTCGAGCTCGAGCTGCTTTCCCGCTCGGCCTGGAATGTCGAGGAGCAGAACGGTCCGGGTGTACCCAGCTGGGTCCGACTGCAGGCCAGCGAGCGTCGTGCCGTCCGGCGAAAAGGCGACCGCCCACGGGCTGCCGTAGGGCCCGATCATGCTCTCGGAGAAAATCCAGGGGCCTTCGCCGTCTCGGTTGGTCAGGATGCCCCAGCCCCGGGTGACGAAGGCCACCTTCTGTCCGTCCGGGGACCACTCGGCGCCCTGGTACTGGCCCGCGGAGGACGTGGGCGGGGGCACCTCGATATCCAGCGCCTCCGCCAGGCCTCCGTCCGGGGACACCAGCCAGGGGACCCCGTCGACGAAGTACGCGAGGCGATCGCCGCTCGGCGACCAGCGCGCGCCCCGCAGCCCTGCGCCTGCGCCCGGTACGGCGATCTCCTCGAAGGTCGTCAGATCCACGATCACCGAGCCTTCCATGCGCTCCACGGCAACCCTGCGTCCGTCGGGCGAAATCACGGGGACCGACGAATAGTAGGAGTCGTCGGCCAGCACACCGAGCGAGACGGGCTCGCCGTCGGTCCTGCAGGCGAGCACCTCCGTCGTGTACTCGGGCGTCAGCCTCCGTACGACCACCCGCGCTTCACTCTCGAGCGTGCTCGACGGCACCGTACCCGGCACCCCTTCGTCGATGAGGCCGCCGCAGCTCACGAGAAAGCCGCTGACGCCGAAGACCAGAACCGCGATAACGGGAAAGGCGATCTTAGAAAAAGCGAGCCCGGCAAGGCGCATATCGGCCAAGTTATTCCCGAGTCTCAGCGCAGCGCAAGGAGCGCGCTTCGCACGGCATCTACGACCAGGTCGGGCTCTGCCTGTTCGGGCAGTGCTAGCTCGGGCAGTGCTAGCTCGGAGAGGCGCGCGTAGTAGTGCGGCGCAAGGCGCAGGAGGCCATCGGGCATGCTGGTGAGCACCTTGCGCTCGCGCAGCGCAGGCACCAAGCGCGTGATGTCGACGCCGGGCGGCGGAACGAAGGACAGGATGCAGGAGCGTTCCTCGGGCCGCGGGGAGCGGAGCGAGGTGAAACCGAGCGACGCGAGCTCGGGCTCGAGAGCGTCCAGGTACGCCTGCACGTGCTCGAAGATGCGCTCGGGGCCAAGCTCGAGGCTCGGCGTCATGCCTGCTTCGAGCGCCACCAAAGAGAGGAGCGGCAGCGTGCTGCCCTCGAACACGGCGACACCCTGCTTGAGCGGTCGATCGGCGCGCAAATGCCCGGGCCCCTTGAAGAGGAACCAGTCGCCGTCCTCGTGGGCGAGCCAGCCCGCCGTCTTCGGCCGAAGCTCCGCCATCAGACGCGGCGCCACGTAGAGGTAGCCCGAGCCTTCGGTGCCGAGGAGCCACTTGTGCCCCCCGCCACTGAGAGCGGACACGCCGGCGCCCACTGGATCCACGGGCAGGGCGCCCACGGCTTGAATGGCATCCACCACGAGGTGCGCGTCGTGCTCCTGGCACAAACGCCCGAGCTCCGCGATCGGCATGCGGAGCCCGGTACGAAACTGCACCTCGCTCACCGCTACGTAGCGAGCCCCGGCCGCAAGGCGGCTCTTCACACCGTCCAAGTACTCGGCCATCGCTTCGGGGCGACGTGGATCGACGGCGGGCAGAAGGGTCACCGTGGCGCCTGCCGCAGCCGCCGCCAGCTGCCAGGGCGTCAGGTTGGCGGGAAACTCTTCGGCGAGCAGGACGATTTCGTCGCGCGACGTCAGTGGTAGGGCAAGGGCCAAGTCGGTGATGCCGCGCGTGGTGCCCGCTGTGAGCGCAAGCTCGGGGCGCGGCACCCCCAAAAGAAGCGCCAACTTCTGACGCAGACGCTCGCGCTGCGCTTCGTAAATAGGGAAAGCGCGCGCTGCGTGACGTCCGAGATCGCTCACGGCCCGCGCGACGGCGCGGGCGACCAGAATGCTCGCCGGCGAGATGGCCGCATGCGCCAGCGCCGCTTCGAACTCGAGCTCGGGAAACCAACTGCGATCGCCGAGGGTCGCGGGCGGAAGATCCGGCGCAAGCTCCTGCCGCAGCGCTCGCGCCGCGGACGCTACTTCTTCTGCTCGGTCTGACGGCGTGCCGCCCATGGGGCTGTGTACACCAGCAGCCTCACGAAGCGATGCGCACCGTGAAGCTGGCTTTCGGGTAGCGCGTCCAGCGCCGCACCGAGTCGAGCCCGCTCGCGGACCAGGCGCGGAAGCCGCCGGCCAGCGCCCACGCTTCGCGATGCCCGCGGCGGACCAGGAGGTTCGCCACGTCCACCGAGAGGCCCAGCCCGTCCTCGTCGTAGACGACGATTGGATGCTCGTCGCAGGGCCCCCCGATCCCCACTCGTCCCTCCCAGAAACGTTCTCACGTCGAGCACCCGCACCTCGGCCTCGTCGAGCAGTCGCGCAAGCTGCCCCGGCGAGACGAAGCGGACGGCTGAAACTGGCTTGCCCATGCCCACGTCCATCAGCACCTTTCGTGCCAAGGCAGCTCACGCCCGTTTTTTCCGCTGCCCAGCGCTGCCCCGGCGAACTTCGCGGCAAAGCCACCGTGCCCAGCGTCCGCGCTGGGAGCCCGAACCGTGGCCGTTGCGGGACCGCCTCAGGCGCCCGCTGGGGGCGTCTCCGGACGCAGAATGCGATCGGCGAAGACGAATCCGAAGGGCAGAAAGGCCAGTCCAACCACGCGCGCCAAGCGCCCGCCTGACAGCGAGCGCTCGATCAAGACCTGAAACGAAAGCGCCAGCAGCGCCAAGAAGAAGACGCCGTGCAGGGTGCCCACGATGCGCACGGCCAGGGGCAGGCCAGCCAGGTACTTGAGCGGCATGGCGACGAAGAGCAGGAGCAGCAGGGACCCTCCTTCGACCAGGCTCACGATGCGTAACGTTCGACGCCCGTTCATGGCAGTGTTCCCGCCCAGGTGGGCTTGAACACCATCACCATCACCGCGCAAGCCAGTGGCACTGCGCAACAGGCAAACGCCCCCGCCGAACGCCGCTCGCGGGTCACGCAAAACACCAGGGCACCGTTGGCCAGGAGCGAGAGCACGAGCCCCCCGACCGCCCAGAGCTCCACGAGCGACACCCCACTCATCAAGAGCAGGGTGTAGCCGGTGAGCCAGATGACGAGGAGGCTCGGCGAAGCCACTTTGTGCACCGCGCGCTTCCGCACTTCCGGGTCAGAAGCGAGAAAGGCTGCGACGAGCCCGCCAGCATAGCCGAGGACACTCAGGAACTTCACCACCAAGACCAGCTGGTAGGCCACCATGGCCCGGCTCCACTAGCAGGGCCTAGGGGAGGAACGCCAGGCTACTCGGTCGCTGGCTCGAGCTCGTAGCCGCTCGCAGGCTCACCGAGGTGAGCGCCGAAGAGGACCGTCTGCAACATTCCCTCGCAGCCCCCTTGGCCGGGCCCCGCGTTGCAGGGGTCCTGCGTCAGCCCGGCGTAACGGAACACGCCCCACGGCTCGCCCGTCACGTCGACGATGAAGTCGGTCATGCCGCCCGTGAAGCCATCGAGCGGCGCCGGGTCGGTGAGCGCGTAGCGCTCGCCCAGATCCTGAGCGTCGGCGATGTCCTGCTCATACGAGCCGCCAGCCATCTGCAGGGCCGAGTAGGTGCCGTCGCCATTGGCCGTGGCGTACACGTTGACGATGAAGGAGCCGTCGACGGAGCCGTCGTCGGACTCGACGGACAGCGTGGTCAAGAACTCGGCGCCGAACTGCTCCGCGCCCACGCAGCGCGTGGGTGGAGCGCTCGGCAAACTCCACGACAGGTGCGTGGTGCCGTCCTGATGCTCGTACACCCATTCACTACCGCTGGCAGCGGTCAGGCGCTCAAGCACATCGTCGTACGAGAAGCCATGAAACGTTTGACCAGGCTCGACTAGGTAGCTGCCAAGACCGCAGGGCTGGTCGTCCGGGAAGCGCCCGAGCTCGATCGGCGCAGCATCGATGCGAGCGCCCGTTTCGTCCACGATCTCGGCTGCCAAGCGCAGGACGCCGGTGAGCCCTAGCGGGGAGAGCCACATCTCGACCTCGAGCGCGAGCGGTGCGTCCAGCTCCTGCCCCTCGGGCAGCGCCACCTCCGCTTCGAAATCTCCGACCAGGTCCGCCACGGGCACACGGAAGTGCGCATGCGTGGTGTCTTCGTTCATGCGCGTCACGAAGGGCACGAGCCAAAGCTCGTCCAGCGCTCCATCCGACGACTTCACGCCGATGGTGGCCTCGACGTGCAAGGCACGAGCACAACCCGGCTCGAGGGTATCGACGGGCCCCTCGGTGACGGGGCCGTCGTTTCCGTTATCGGACGGAGGCGGCGCCACGGAGTACGCAACCTGGTGCGGCTGGATCGTGAGCTCGAGCCCGCCCAGGCCCGGCTCAGGACCTCCCGCCAAGGCCGACGTATCGTGCCAGCGCAGGGTCGTCGTGAGGCTTTCCGGCCAGTGGCTCGCCACATCCGCACCGCTGAAGGCGTCGTTCCAGTCCTCTTCCCAGTCGAGCTCGGTCACCACCTGCTCGCAGTCGCCTTCCAGCTGATTGATGATTTCGACCTCGTCGCCGCTGGGATTGCCATCGCCGATGGGGTTCCCGGTGTCCGTGCCCGCGCAGGCCACGAAGGTGAAGGAGGCGACGAGCGCACCGCCACCGGCGAGAAAGCGATTGAGTGGGAGCTTGCGAAGATGAGTCATGATGGTTTGCCTTGTGCGGAAGAGACGGGGCCGGAAGAGACGGGGCTGGAAGAGACGGGGCCAGGGGAGACGAACTCCGAGGAGCCACTGGGAAGAAGGGTGAGCCGCGTGAGCGGGAAGAGCTGGAAGTTGATCTGCACGACTTCGGTGCGTTCCTCGGCAGGGCCTTCGAGCGACGCCTGCAGGAGCTCCTGGCGCAGGGCGTAGAGACGCTCTTTGAGGCGCGCCGCCTCGGCGGGGCTCACGGCCAGCGTGAGCGAGCCAATTTCGCGCTCCGCGCGCGGCACGTGATCCAGCGCGGCCGCCGCCTGCTCCAGCATCTTGCGGTGGTAGGTGACGACGTGGTGCCCGAGCGGCGCCTCGTCCCCGGTGCTCACCAGCGGGTCGCTCTGCTTGTAGTGGCCGTCGGCGTCCACCGTGACGAGGCCGAGCTCCACCAACACGGCGAGAGCGCTCTCGGCTTCGCGCGCGGAGATGCTCGGCCGGAGCTTCTTTCCGATCCACTTCGGATCGCTCTGGAAGCTCGCCGTGCCCACCAGCTCCCGGATCGCAGGGATGTACCACTCGGCGTGGTACTTCGCGTGCGCGCGGTCGAGGCGGAACGCTTGCTTGTAGCGACGGTGGCGACCGAGCGCCTCGTAGCGGTGCTGCCGTTCGGCCACGGTCGAGGCCTGATTGAAGGCGACCAGGTCGCAGAAGAACGACTGCTCCTCGCTCGAAAGGTCCAGCGCCTGGGCGAAGCGCGCTGCCATCTCGGAGGTCAGGTTGCGCTGCCCGTCCGTGACCAGTTTGAGGTAGTTCGGCGCCGTGGAGCCCACCCGCTGGGCGAACGACCGGTACGAGAACCCGTATACTGACTTCTTGCGTGCCGAGTACTCCTCGGCGAGGAAGCGCCGGTAGTCCTGGTAGCGAAAAACGTCCTCAATTGGCTTCACGACAGGGCAATCGTGGCGCGGCCGGGCGGACGGCGCCAGGCCCTGGTCGGAGAAAACGTATTCTCGAAGAATACATCCAGAGTCCTCCTGAGCGGGGGCGCGCAGCCCGGACGGTGGGCTTTTATTAGTGGATCCATAGACAGCTCGCCAGAACGCCTTTATCCGGTGGGCCAGGGGAACCAGTTGCTCACCTTGCGGGAAAAGAGCGCAGCGCGCAGCGCTGCGGGCACCATCGCCGCCGTCTGCCTACTTGGGATCCTTGGCTCGCTCATCGGCTCGGGCTGCAATCAGATCCTGGGCAACGAGGCGCCCGGCTCGAGCAGCAGCGGGGGAGCGGCGAGCGGAGGAGCCGCGAGTGGAGGCTTCGGTGGGGACGGACCCGGCGGTATGGGAGGCGAAGGCGGCACGCTGACCCGACTGGACGGTCCGTGCGACCTCAGCGGGGACCGCGCCTGCGACGCCGTGGACATCAAGCTCACGCTGGTCTGCTCCAAGGGCAGCTGGGTGAGCAGCGGGAGCTGCAGCACCACGGAAAATTGCGTCCCTTCGACCGGCGTTTGCGCGGACATCGTGCCCGAATGTCAGGGCCTGGAGGAAGGGGCCAGGGTCTGCAGCGCTGCCGACGAGGTCGCCATCTGCGGCACGAACCTGGTGAGTCGCGAGGTCGTCGAAACCTGCAGCGGGCGCTGTCGCACGACCGCGGCTGGGGCCGCCTGCGTCGCGGCGAGGTGCGGCGACGGCAAGGAACAGCCCGGCGAAACCTGCGACGACGGCGACGTGGACAACGAGGACAGCTGCACCGAGCTCTGCCTGCCGCCCTTCTGCGGCGATGGCTTCGAGCAAGTGGGCGAGGGTTGCGACGACGCGGGCGAGTCCGAAACCTGCGACGACGATTGCACGCCGGCCACCTGCGGCGACGAACACACCAACGAGACGGCGGAGGAAGAATGCGACGACGGTGACGTGGACAACCAAGACGACTGCACGCAGATCTGTCGTCCTCCGTTCTGCGGTGACGGCTTCGAGCAGAGCGGCGAAACTTGCGACGACGAGGGCGAATCAGCAGCGTGCGACGACGACTGCACTGCCGTCAGCTGCGGCGACGGCCTGACGAACCACACGGCCGGCGAAGCCTGTGACGACTCAGGAGACTCCGCCGCTTGCGATGACGACTGCAGCACGGCCGTCTGCGGCGATGCGCACCTGAATGCCGTCGCCGGAGAGGTCTGCGAGAGCGTGGAGCCGGGTGCCTCGCCAGAAACGGGGAGCTGCGACGAGGATTGCACGGCGCCGGAGTGCGGGGATGGGACGGTCAACCCGCTTTTCACCATCAGTCGGCCTGGCAACGACGACGGCGGAGAAGCATGCGACTCCGGGTCCGATGACGACACCGCCACCTGCGACGATGATTGCAGCGTTCCACGATGCGGTGACGGTCACCAGAACATCCAGGCTGGTGAAACCTGCGATGAGACGTATCTGTCCAGCGGACCGCCTCCGAACACGGCGACCTGCGATTCTGACTGCACGCTGCCGGCGTGCGGGGACGGGACGGTGAATCAGTTTTTCACCGTCAATCGGCCTGGCAACGACGACGGCGGAGAAGCATGCGACTCCGGGTCCGATGACGACACCGCCACCTGCGACGATGATTGCAGCGTTCCACGATGCGGTGACGGTCACCAGAACATCCAGGCTGGTGAA
>Ga0315912_10000382_pt1 | contig 87223 bp, 88 predicted proteins | sample VfabasoilMG_FD_204469 | JGI IMG/M metagenome (GOLD analysis project Ga0315912, IMG submission 204469) | Garden soil microbial communities collected in Santa Monica, California, United States - V. faba soil | ecosystem: Environmental > Terrestrial > Soil > Garden | place: USA: California... | reverse complement strand
CGACACGACGTTGCAACATCGCGCCGAAGGCGCGCCGCCCGAGCGGAGCGAGGGCAAGAGATAGAGAGCCAAAACCGTGAGCGAACAAGTAACAAGGATCGGATGTCCTTTTTGAGCGAGCGTTAACTGTAGGGTCTTAGACCCTCGGTAACACGTCAGCTCTCGTTTTAGCCATGAGCCGCTCGAACGGCGTCTGTCCGTTTAGCGCGCCGTGCGGCCGGTGGTAATTGTAGTAGTCCTCCCACTCGCGCAGCTTCTCGTTGAACAGATGGATGTCGTCGGTGATGCCGTCTTGGTCGAGCAACTGGTAGAACTCCTCGTCATCGACTCGGTGCGAGCGCTCGACTTTGCCGTTCAAGTGTGGCATGCGCGGTCGAATGTAAACGTGGCGGATGTCGCGCGTTTCCAGGTGCCAATGGAAGCGTGATTGGAACTCGGCGCCATTGTCGGTCTGCACCACGTGCACACGAAACGGCAGGCGCTTGAAGACATCGTCGATGAACCGAATGGCCGTCGCCTGGTTACACGCGTCGAAGATCTTCAGCACGCGGACGCGGGTGCAGTCATCAATCGCCGTGAACTGATAGAGGCGCTTGCGACTCCCGGGAATCCGCTCGAGAAACTTCACATCCACCTGCAGACGATGGCCAGGCTGCGGCTTCTCATAGCGCTGCCACCGCCGCCCGCGCGCCCGATGCTTCTGATTGGCCGGCAACCGCCCCACGCCGTGCTTGACCAGGAGGCGGTGCACCGTAGAGCGGGCCACGGAGATCTGGTGAAACCGCCGCAGATAGTCGGTGATCCTGCCGGCGCCGAAGTGATAGTGCTGCCGCAGATACAGGATCTTGCTCACGACGTCCGAGGGCGTGGCGCGCGGAAACCGCTGCGCCACGCGGGAGCGATCGCCGAGCCCAGCGTCGCCATGGCTGGCGTGCCGACCTTTCCACTTGTAATAGGTCTTGCGCGAGATCCCGAAGTGGCGGCATGTGTAGGCCACCGACCTGGGCTCGTCCGCCGCATGTTGGAGGAATTTGGATCGCCAGGCCACTAGCCGGGCGTGCTCGGTTTTCGTCATCGCTTCTCCGCTCCGGGCGCTGCTGCGCCGCGAGAAGAGAGCTTGACCTGTTACCCATGCGGCCGGAATTCACAGGACGGTTTTGGCTCCTCGGGCTGGACTCGAACCAGCAACCCTCCGGTTAACAGAATGGTGTGGGTCTTCTATCTTGTTGATTCTTCGTGCCTGTAGCTCGGGTGCGATCTCGCTGTTACGCGGTGTTTGGGAGCAAATTGGTCACTGATTGTTCACTGCGCCGTCCTCGGCGCAGTGAACATCGGCGTCGGCCATGATGTCTGCATTGCTATTCGACGACAGTAATCCTGTCTGGCGCCCAGCCACCATGGAAGCCGAACGGCACACGAACAGGCAGACGGACCGTCGCGATCGGTTCCCCTGCGAAGTCCTGCGCATGGAGAATGACGACGTCGCTGAGGTCGCGGTCCACCCCAGCTGTGTTTCGAATCGTCTGTGAGCCCGGCAGGAGTCGGCATCACACTCGCAACGTCGAGGGTGGAAGGACGACTTCCGCAACTGGCCCGCCGGGAAAACTGGCAACGGTCGCGGCGTTGCGGAGTGAGATTTGGGGTGCTCCACCCGAACACTCCGTCCACAATCGACATGCGCGGAGTCCACGACTCCTTACGGAGAGAGACCATGGCCCGATCCATTCGAAGCGTCACGTCGACCATTGCACTGATCCTCCTAACAGGGATTCACATCCCGTCGTCCGCGCAGGAGGTCCCGAAGAACCTCACCAAGGAGAATCTTGCGCAGAACAACAAGCTGTTCATCGAGCTGGCGACGAAGGCCCTTCACTGGGACGAGCCGACGGATCCGATCAAGATCGTTGGGCCCCTGTACTTTGTCGGCACCCGCGGGCTCGGCGCCTATGTGTTCGCCACGTCGGATGGACTGATTCTGTTTAACACCGGCACGCCAAAATCCGGCCCCCTCATCGTCGAGTCGATCAAGAAGCTCGGGTTCAGGCCGGAGGACATCAAGATCATCATCAACGGCCACGGGCATTCGGACCACTTCGGCGCCGGCGCCTACATGAAGGATCTCTCCAAGGCGCAGGTTGCGATCATGGAAGGGGACGTGGCGATGGTCGAGGATGGCGGAAAGAGCGATTTCCACTACGGGCACGACTGGCAGGTCATGGGCCAACCACCGGTCAAGGTCGATCGCGTCTTGCGTGACGGCGATACCGTCACGCTGGGCGACGTCGTCTTGACCGCATACAACACACCGGGCCACACCCGTGGCGCGACCACATGGGTGACGACCTTGGTCGACGGACGCAAAGCGTACAAGGTTGTGTTCCCGGACGGAGCGGGAATCAATCCTGGCTATCGTGTCGCGAAGGATCCGTCATATCCAGGCATCACGCGCGACTACAGAAACACGCTGAACACCCTAGAAAATTTCCAACCCGATATCTGGGCCGCACCCCATTGCGAGTACTTCGACCTGGAGGGGAAGAAGAAACGTGCCGCGACCGAGGGTGTGAAGGCCTGGATCGACCCGGAAGGCTATCGGCGATTCATCGCGGGGAAGCGGCAGGAATTCGAGAACGAAGTTGATCTCGAATTTGGCGTAAAGAAGTGAGTGTGACATTCGAGACACCGAAACGGCTGCCACCGCAAGTTGTTCACGGCAGCGAGGAGCATGGACTCCTTATTAAATGCTCTGATCTTCTCTTCGTTAGAGTGTCCACTCTTGCTACGCGCACTATGGTTTGTTACTCCATTGCGCCGCAGCGTCTCTAACGCCAGAGGATGCATGTCACCAGGTCTCTGAGTTGGCCGCACGTCGTCGAGATCATCATCGCGCATCCTGATGTTGGAACGTTGACTCCGGTGCGCATGGACTACGATGCACGCGTGGCGAGCAAACCGGATCCTGTAACCAGGATTCTGAAGCGGCGACTCCTGGCAATCGGCGCCGTGCTCGTGTCAGCCGCGTTGATTGGCACCACGGGATTCCACGTGATCGAAGGGTGGCCACTCTTCGACGCCTTTTACATGTCGCTCATGACGTTGACAACAGTCGGCTACGGCGAGGTCCATCCGCTTTCGTTCAACGGTCGACTGTTCGCGTCATTCATCATGCTCGTGGGTGTGGCGACGGTCTTTGTGTCGTTTGCGGTTCTGGGCGACACGCTGCTGCGCTTGGAACTCGCCGATTATTTCGGCCGACGACGGAGAACTCGCATGCTTGAGCGTATCGCCGGACATTACATCGTGTGCGGCGCCGGTCGCGTCGGCCGAAGCGTCGTACTTGAACTGCTGCAGGGTGGAGCTCAGGTTGTCCTCATCGACAATGATGCAGAGCGACTGAAGTGGGGTGCGGCACACGGCATCCTGACGCTGACAGCCGACGCCTCGAAGGATGAAACGCTCCGCGAGGCGCGGATCGACACGGCCGCCGGCCTCGTGTCGGCCATCAGCAGCGACGCTGAAAACGTCTACGTGACGCTGTCGGCGAAGGAGCTCAACCCGTCGCTCCACGTTGCCGTCAGGGCAAGCGATGAGCAGGCGGAGAAGAAGTTGCAACGTGCGGGCGCCACCACAGTTCTGACGCCGTACACGTACATCGGCCACCGTCTGGCGCAGTCACTGCTGCGCCCACACGTCCTCAGCTTTCTCGACGTAGCATCGGCGTTTGGCAAAACCGAGCTGGATCTCGCGATCGAGCAGCTGCGCGTCTCGTCCGGAAGTGTCCTCTCGTCGAAGACGATGGAGGAGGCGCAGCTCGGGCGGACGTACGGCGTCATCGTGCTGGCCGTACGTCGACAGAGCGGCGTCATGCAGTTCAATCCGCAGGCGAACATTCGGCTGGAAGACGGCGATGTTCTCATTGCGATGGGCGAGCGACAAAAGCTCAAGCAGCTTGAGAGCGCGCTGAGCGCGTGATCTGTTGAGAGCTCGCGTGCGATCGTCACGACAAGTGAGGTCGTCGGTGAGCGCCGCGACACCTTTCCCAATTCGCCGCGCTGTGGCGCCCTTGTCCCAAGAGCCGGCCGCGGCGAATTGCAGCCGCCCTGAATCAGACTTGCGGTCGTGATCGGGCAGCTGCTGGTGGTTATGGAGTCGACAGTTCTGCAATGATCTCGTTCACAAGGGGCATCGTGGCGTCACAAGAAGGGACTGCGTCGCTTTCATGTCAAATACCCGCACGTCCAGTTCGACGCGTTGCCAATCTGTGTGATGGGTCCGATGGACGACGCAGTCATCGTCCTCCTCGCGAACCTCCCAGCCCAGGGAGTCAGTAGTGATGACGAGCTTGTGAACGTGATTGTCGTGGGCAAACTCTCGTCCGAGTGTCATGGGCTACCTCATTTCAGCGCCCGTCGTGCGGGTGCGCACTTGAGAGAGCAAGAAGTGTGCGGTCACATGGCTGTTACACACGGTCAATCAGTTGGATTCGAGCACGGGCGTTCGAACGCGTTGCGAGAGCGATCACGACTCTTGATCACGGATCTTGCCTCGTGCGAGCGAGTTGGATGCCCAGACGCGCGCAGTCGATCAATCCGCGACACCACACCGGTTCGCAACCCAATCAATGGGCGGCTGCGGGCTATTTCCCTGGCGCGCGAAGGAATGCCCAGTCGTTTCGAAAGAAGGGCGCTGTCTTGTTACGGTGAGTCGTAGTGCCAGCAAGCACAACGGTCCGCCATCGTCAGCAGCCTAGAGGACACGTCGCAACTTTGCCGCGATGAGTGGCGCCCCGGCCAAGACCAACAAGCCGATTGGCAGCAAGCCGCCACGTGGCAGATCGTAGTCTGACGCGATCTGCGCCCACGACGCGTGCACGACAAAACGCCCGAACGCAATCTCAAACGTCAGAGTCAGCACGAGCCACACGAAACCGACAATCGCCGCTTCCCGGATGTTGGCGGGCCGAAGCCAACCGATAGACAACGTCGTGACAAGCACAATCAAGAGCGAACCTGTAAATACCGCGATTTGTCGAGCGCGAAAGTCACCAATCACCGGCGCCAGGAACAACGTGCGGGCGATGCCGTGCAGGGTTTCCACGAAGATGATGCAGACCCATACGGCAAGGCCTCTCAACACCGTCCTCATCGATCCACCGGCCGCGACGCGGGTGTTGGTGTCGCCAGAAAGGTCACGCTCGGTTCCGGCGACTCTGCTCGCGAGGCGATCCCAAGCAGCTGCTTGCGTTCCATGATGGCGTGTCCCACTCGGACGATGGGCATGCCGATCCAGCGCGGAAGACCATAGAACGGATAGGCGCGTGCTCCACGCGCGCGAACGATCAATCGCGTCTGCCCATCACGACGTTCTTCGAGCACGAACGCCCACGTCATGATTGGTGTGGCTTCGTGCGCCGGCTTCCAGCCGAGAACGAGGTAGCGGGCTTCTTCGAAGCCGAGGACGTGGAAGCCGTCAATGGCGCCGGGCGCCGCAGGAAAGAGCGCGCCGATCGAAATGGACTGAAGCTCCGGCACGATGCAGTCGGCGCTCCGCCGACGACCATTGTCGATGAAATCGTAGCTATACCATCCTGCCCGGGTGCCCGCCCCCATCTGCACCAGCCACGGCCAGACGTCATGCGGCGGCCGTCGAACCGTGGTCGCGTGGGTCAGCGAGGCGAGCGGGTCCGAAATCAAGTCGTCGCCAGGAAGCGGACACGTCTGCTCTGGGCGGCTGGCTCGGATTGATCTGCGCCACATGACCTTCTCCAGCAGCCGCGAACTATTCCGTGGGCCGGCGCTGGATGGACCGAAGAAAGGTCACGATGGAATCGATGCGCATCGCCGCGCCGGCCTCGGAATTCTGCCTGCGGAACACGTCGCCCCAGACCGGCATCGAGCGGTCGCCATGAGCCGCGGGACCGCGGCCTTCGATCATCTGACGCACCCGCTCTTCGGGGAACATGCCGCCATTGCGCGCGCTGAACGTTGTCAGATCGGGCGCCGCGTTCCGCAACTGTGTGCTGATTGGTCCGGCTCCCGCGGCATTCTCGCCATGACAACTCGCGCAATAGGTTCGAAAGAGCTGCGCGCCGCTCATCGGCTCGGCGATCCGGGCGAGTTCCGCCCGCTCGTCGACCTGTAACGACTCGATGTAGGCAACGAGATTGGTCAACCGTACTTTGATTCTCGCGTCGGACGATTCGAGGCCGCGCAGCGTCCTGCCCCAGACCGGCATGTCGCCGCTTCCGTGCGTCAGTGACAACCGGTTTGTTCCCTCGATGAAGGCGAAGACGCGCTCACGCGGGAACTCGCCTTCACGACGCGCGAGAGTCGTCAGGTCTGGCGGACGGTTCTTGAGGGCGGACGCGACGGGCCCGCCGCCTCTCCCGTCCACGCCGTGGCACGACGCGCAGAAGCGATCGAAGGAGTCTCGTCCCGTCAATGACTCGGGCGCGAGCGTCGGCGTGAGCGAACTGCGGCCGGTCTGCGTATTTTTCGAATCAGGGGTTTGGGCGAAGAGATGGCCCGCGACGAAGACTGTGACAAGACAGGCCAATGCACGTTGAGTCATGCACACGCCTCCTTCAAGCTCGGTGCCGACTCTTAAGTGCGTCTTCTTGATTGACTGGAGTGATCGCTGGCCATCCAGCTCGAATCGCGATCGGAAAAAATCCGCAGCACTGCTGAAAATTTCATCGTCGTTCCACTGCCTCCCGATGTGACGGTCGATCCAGTCGAGCAACCTTCGCATCTGGGCCCCCCCGATGCGGTGCAACCTGCAGTGGATTGTCGGGCAAGGTGCTTGCACTGCTAGTGCGTGAGGCATCATGACGACAACCATTTCGGAACAGCGAAACCGCCCAGCAGAACACGGGGGCATACCAGCCAACGTGCATTTAGTCGCCAGCGTACGCACACTCGACGGCTTCGGCGTCGATCTTCGCGACGAGGACGGCGTCGATGTACGCGAGTTGGCCGCGGGAACGATCGTGACCGTGCAAACCCGCCACTCCCGTTATCGCTTCGTGATGCTGGATCCGAATGCTCAACGTATGCTCGTCAGCGGTGGCGATTGGTTTCCCGTTCCGACGGAAGCACGACTCGTAGGAGCGACCTGCGGCGGCAGCATGCTCAAGCCAGGATGGATCGGCGTGGGACTCAAACTTGAGCTCCGGCACATGGACCGGCGGATCACCACATCGCTGGTCGCTGAGTTGACCGTCGAGCCGTCCCCAGTCGACGCGATCTGAGCGATCTAATCCGTTCTGCACCCCATTCATTGCCGCCCGCTCGGCATGAGGCGACAGCGCGGGTGGTAAGGCCCCTTCGCATCTCGTAACTCGTTACCGAAGAAGGATGGAGACGGCAACGCCACTGCTATACGACACCGCCCCAACGAGCACTCCCAGACCGAGCATTTCGAGCCCATTCACCAACCAGCTTCCGGTACCAACGCTTGCGCGGGCAGCCCCCACGGCGAAAAGAACGATAAGACTCAGGACGGTGGACCACACAAAGCGATCGGCGTTTGCCGAGAAGACGTATGGCACGAGGGGAACTGCGCCGGCGACAACGAACGCGAGGAAGGTGGCCACACCGTGTCGGATCGGAAATGCTTCCTGCTCTGGGAGCTGCTGCGCCTCGCGCACACGCTCGTCCGAACGAATCCCCAGGTAGTTTCCAACGCCCATCGACAGACCATCGGCAAGCAGATTGGCAACTCCAAGCACGAGTACCGTGATCGGGGCCAGCGTCCCGCCCGTCACACCGGCGACGACGGCAAAGGTCGTGATGATGCCGTCGTTGGCGCCGTACACAAGATCACGAATGTAGTGCTGCGCGACTCCGACTGCGGTGCTCGGCTCGACGTGCAGCGAGACTCGATGCAGCGAAGGGCGAGGCAAACGGGGCATCAGCTCGCAACTAACGTGCGCACGCCACACACGTAATGGCGCTGGGAACAGCGATCAGACGCTCGGTGCCGATGGCCCGGCCGCAAGCGGCGCACGTCCCGTAGCCCCCGTTCTCGATTCGCTTGAGCGCAGTGCGGATCTGTTCGATTTCCCGGAGGGTCATTTCGTCGAGTCCTTCGAGCACCTCGTCGTTTTCCAGCTCCGTCCCACGCTCCGTCCAGTCGCGGTCATGCATCTGTCGGAGATCGCCTTCGATCTTCCCCACCCGCCGCAGCAACTGTGTCAACCGACCTTCCAGCTGTTTTTGTAGAGCGTCATATTCCGGCATCGCTCCTCCTCACAGGATGAGAAGCGCGTGCACGCGGCTATGACTTTCGCGCACCGCAGCACACTGCTGTTCGATCAAGTCACGCGCACCTGGGGGCAACATGCCATCGAGTGCGTCCTCGTACGCTCCCAGGGCAATGCGTTCGCCGCGCTCAGCCTCGCGGATGATGGCGGCATCTTCATGCCCCGCAACCGTATCCTTGATGGTCATCCACCCGCGGTGCAGAGCAGCTGCGACGCTCCCGTCCGACTCATTTGCTCCGCCGAGGCGCTGAGCCTGCGGAAGGATATTGGAAGCAAACTGCTCTCTCTGAGTCGCAATCTCGAGAAAAAGACCTTTGACAGTGGGATTCCTCACATGGTTCGCGGCATAGCGAAATCCCCGCTCTCCATCCCGGCAGATCGCAATCAATCGATTCAGCACCCAGCGCTCGTCATGCTCAGTCATGATCTCCTCCCACTTTCGTCTCGATGAACGAGTGCTTCCGCCGTCGTGTCTGAGGAACTTCAAGAACTGGACCAGACGCAGACGCAACGTCAACTTCCTTGATCGCGCGCTTCATTGGGACATCAAGAACTCTCGGCGGGGCGTGGCTGAAGATGTGAAGCACAGCGTGGATATTTACCCCGGCGCACGGGGAATATCACGCAGCAGGCCCGGCGCCGAACGCGACAATCGACACGTCGATGACGCGGCTGGCATTCAGACCCGCTCTTTTGTGAGCTTGGTTTCCGCGTCCGGGTGGGCACGGGGATTGCGGAGATTACGTCCGGAAGAGCTCCTGACTCGGGGCGCGTGATCGCCATGATTACTTTGAATCACGTCCTGGTGCCTCACGACTTCGGCGATACCTCGAAGATGGCCATGAACTACGCTATCGCTCTCGCACGGATGTTCCATGGGGTAATCGATGTCCTGCACGTGAGAGACAGGGCCGACACCGTCAGACCTGCGTCGTTCCCGCGCGAGCTGTACGAAGAGCTCCAGACCACAGTTCGGGATCGCGTATTGAGAATCACCGCTCAGGACGAAACGAAGCCCACGATCGACTTCCACTTGCGATCCGGAACGGCGCATACGCAAATCCTCCGCTTTGCGAACGAGCAGCGGACCGACCTGATCGTAATGGGCACACATGGCCGCACAGGGGTGGCGCATGCCGTCATGGGCAGTGTCGCCGAAACCATCGTCTGTACGGCGCCGTGTCCTGTCTTGACTGTCCGGAAGCCTCCACGCGAATACTCGGTTCCGAACATCCTCGTGACGACCGACTTTGGCATGGCGTCGGATACCGCGCTGTTATATGGACGGACGCTCGCCCACACGTTCGGCGGCACCCTGCACCTGCTGCACGTGATGGAGAACTACTTCCTGCGGCCAATCGTCGCCGACCCGCGTGCGCTCGAAGCCGCCGCGAGACGGCAACTCGGCGAGCGACTGACCCCCAGCGATCGTGACACGCTTCGTGCGTGTGCCATTCTCGAGGTGTCAGACCATCCTGCAACAGCCATCGTCGAGTACGCCCACGCGTCACAAATCGATTTCATTGTGATGGGGACACACGGCCGCGCATCGATGGAGCGACTGCTCATGGGTAGCGTCGCGGCGCACGTCGTTCGCACCGCACGGTGCCCAGTGCTCACCGTCAAGCATCCTCAGCGCGAGTTCATCGTCGACGACAATACGGCGGCGGAGCCGTCGAGAACCTAGTTCGACAGAGCTTCGCGAACCGCTGCCCGTCGTATCCCGGGACGATCGCCTCTCACCCGCGACTCTTTTCGCACCCTCGGGAAATCGTCCGCATCACGCGAAACCCGTTACTCCGTGAAGACACGCGTGCAATGGACTCGAGGTGTGAATGACTGGCGAGGCCCTTGCAGCCACTGCTGACAACAAGAGGGACGCCATGTTTGATCTCATTAGCGGCCGAGAGAAACATCTTCCCAGCCATTCGACAGCACCAATTCTGCTCTCGACATTCGCGCAAGCGACGGTGATCGGCGTCATCGCGCTCATCCCCGTGCTGTTCGTATCGCAGCGGTTGCCGCAGGTGCCAACGATGATGGTCTTCGTCGCGATTCCGCCTGCTCCCCCACCGCCTCCCGCGCCGCTTGTCGTGGCCAAGCCGAAACAGACCCCGCCCAGGACGGAGGTTCTCCCGGTCAAGAACCACTTCGTCGCACCGCTCGAAGAGCCGGTACGGATTGAAGCGCTGCCGGACGATGAAGGCGGCGATTTCACGGTGCTGAACGGAGTCGAAGGGGGCGTTCCGGGAGGCGTAGCCGGCGGAGTGGTTGGCGGACTACCGGAGGCACCTCCACCGCCACCACCGCTGGCTGTCGCCAAGGCGCCAGTCCGCGTTGGCGGACAAATCACGCAGCCGCAATTGATCACGCGAGTGGAACCTGAATATCCGCAGCTCGCTGTCAATGCGCACATCCAGGGTGTCGTCATCCTGGAGACAACGGTCGGTGAGGATGGTGCGGTGACGGAGGTGAGACTCCTGAGGTCCGCGAACCCGTTACTTGATCGAGAGGCGGAAAGAGCCGTCCGGCAATGGCGCTATTCGCCGATCGTTCTCAACGGCATTCGCGTTCCATTCATCCTCACCGTCACGTTGTCGTTCTCCTTGGAAGCCCACAAGTAAGGAGGGGCCATGGCCAGGATCGCACTCACTCCGCAGAAGACCGCATGGGACTGCAAGTGGAGCCGCCCTGGGTTCCGGCTCGCAGGGATCGATGAGTCCCTTCAACCCGAGAGCGTCTGGGTGTGCGTGCGGACAGGACAACGTCGCAAGTTGGGCGAACACACGTGCGACTACTGTCCCTATTGGGAGGAGGAAAAGTTTCGGAAGAATTGATCGGAAGGTTCCCATCGACCACCGGCATACTGCCGGAATCGAGCGATTCCGCGATGCCAGCAAGTCTCGGTGGCGATGCTATTGCACTGCAGCACCGTGAGAGGTCCTTATGAGAGCCGCCGTCGTTCTAATCGCGTGGCTTGCCGCAGCGAGCGCAGCGGCACAAACCGGCACTACGGTCTCAGGGCGCGTGAGCGACGAGACCGGAGGTGTCTTACCCGGTGTCACGGTGGAGTTGCGTGGAAGCGCAGACCCGCTGGTCGGCGTCACAGATATCGAAGGGCGATACGCCTTCGACAACGTCTCTCCCGGGACGTACCAGTTGACCATGCGCTTGATCAATTTCGCAGATGTCACCAAACGCGATGTCCTCGTAACAGCCGAACCAATCGTCAACAACGAAGTCATGCACCTCTCGCTCAACGCCGAGGTCGTGGTCGTGGGACGGCGGACATTCACGAACCTCGCTGACGCAGAGAACCCCGCCGAAGACCTGGTCGGCATCGCAGCCTCGGCCAGTCAAGGCGCGATTACGGCAAGACAGCTCGATGTCCGCCCATTCATGCGGCAGGGTGAGGTGCTCGAAACCGTGCCTGGCGTGATCATCACCCAGCACAGCGGCGAGGGCAAAGCCAACCAGTACTTCCTTCGCGGCTTCAACCTCGATCACGGCAGCGACTTCGCAATGACTGTGGCAGGCACTCCCGTCAACATGGTGACGCACGCTCACAGCCAGGGATATGCGGATCTAAACTTCCTGATCCCGGAGCTCGTCGCCGGCGTGCAATATTCCAAGGGTCCGTATTACGCGGACCTCGGCGACTTCGCGACCGCGGGTGCGTCAAACATCAACTACGCCTCTCAGCTCGACCGGCCAGTCGCACAGCTCCAGACGGGATCCTACGGTTTCGGTCGCCTCTTCGTGGCGGCGTCGCCAACTGTCGGCAAGGGCCACCTGCTCGGGGCCTTCGAGACATCGACGAATGACGGTCCCTGGACCTTGCCGGATTCCTATCGAAAGCTCAATGGTGTCGTTCGGTATTCACAGGGCGATAACCTGAACGGATTCTCATTGACCGGAATGGCGTACAACGGGAAATGGAACGCCAGCCAGGCCGTACCGCAGCGGGCCGTCGACGCGGGAGCTGTGAATCGCTTTGGCACGATCGATCCGACGGATCGCGGTCACACGTATCGCTACAGCGCCGCGGGCGAATGGCAACGAAGCTCGGGCACGACGCTGACGAAGGTGCAGGCCTATGGCGTCGGCTACGACCTGATGCTGATCAATAACTTCACGTTCTATCTCGACGATCCCGTCCACGGCGACCAGAACGAGCAGCAGGATCACCGGTTCATCACCGGCGTGAAAGCATTTCAGAAACAACAGAGACGCTGGGGTGGGCACGCCGTGGAGAACACCTACGGCGTGCAGGTTCGCAACGACAACATCGGCAACATCTCACTGGTGCACACCGAGCAAGGCGCTCCGCTGTTCGCGCGCGCGAAGGCCTCGGCGGTAGTGACGACAGCGGGAGTCTTCGGTGAGAACCAGATCGAATGGGTCCACTGGCTTCGCACGACTACCGGAGTGCGCCTTGACGGCTCGTACTACTCGGTTGATGACAGGCTGCAGCCGATCAACAGCGGCTCGTCGTCGGCAGGCATTGTCAGTCCGAAAGGAACCGTGATACTCGGTCCGTGGCGTGGCACGGAAGCCTACGTGAATGCGGGGCTCGGCTTCCACAGCAACAATGCTCTCGGGACGACGATTGTTGTGGATCCAAATGGGAGTCCGGTCGATCGCGTCACGCCGCTCGTCCGCGCCAAAGGAGCCGAAGTCGGCGTCCGCACAGTTGCCCTGCCCCATCTGCAAAGCGCCCTGTCGTTCTGGACGCTCTACCTCGATTCGGAGCTTGTGTATAACGGGGATGCAGGCGCAACGGAGCCGGGACCGGCGAGCAAACGCTACGGCATCGAGTTCGCCAACTACTACGCCCTTCGACCGTGGCTCGTCTTCGACGGAGACGTAGCCTGGTCGCAGGCACGTTTTACCGAGTTCAACGAGGCCGGTCAGTACGTCCCAGAAGCTGTCGACGTGGTCGTCTCTGGCGGCGCAAGCGTCGACAACTTCCACCGGATGTTCGGCAGCCTCCGTCTACGATATTTCGGCCCTCGCACGCTGGTCGAAGACAACACGGTAAGGTCAAAAGCCACTACCCTGCTGAACCTGGAAGCGGGGTACCAAGTCCACACACGTATGCGGGTCAGCCTCGAGATCTTCAACCTGGCGAACGCCACTGTCAGCGACATTGACTACTATTTTCCTTCGCGATTGCCAGGTGAACCCGCGGCTGGAGTTGAAGACTTCCATACGCACCCATCAGCGCCACGCACGGCGCGGATCGGTTTGGCGGTGGGATTCTAATTGCGTCCCTGAGTGGGTCCGCTAATCGCTATCGCGAACTAGTAGGGTGCGCGTTATCTCAAACAGACAGACTACGCCTTCACACTGAATTGAGGCGCTCATCGGCATGTCGTTGCTTGTGACTCTCGGAGCCATCATCGTGGCGGTCATCCTCTGGTCCGCCTGGCGATCATGGCGTGACAGCTGAGAACCGAGCGCATTCTGAATATCTGGTTCCGTAGGCTGGATACGATGAGAGCGGAGGATCGAGAGCCTGAGACTGACGCACTGTGCAGGCTGGGTCCCGAGGATTCCGACGAGATGACTCGACCTTCGACGCCGCCAATCGCGTGGCCGGTTGGTCCGCCGGTACGGGTGTTGCGTGACTCCCTCTGGGAGGCCAGGATGTCGTCGTTAGTCTCGGACCATCACGGAATCCTCGCGCCATGCACGTCGTGTGGCCAGATGAATCGCCGGCGCTATGCCACAATCGACCGCGCCACGCGCTGCGGGAGTTGTCACGCGATGCTCTCTCCCGTGGCCAGTCCGATCGACGCCTTGGATGTCGAATCTTTCGACGCCATTGTTCGGCACGCATCGGTGCCGGTCATCGTTGATTTCTGGGCACCGTGGTGCCGTCCGTGTCACATCATGGCCCCGGAACTCGAGGAAGCGGCTCGCAGACTTCCAGGCCAGGCGCTGTTCGTCAAAGTGGATACGGACGCTGTGCCCGACCTCGCGAGCCACTTCGGCGTCCGCTCAATCCCTACGCTCGCCGTGTTCCAGAACGGGCGCGAGCGCTCGCGCGTGACCGGCGCGCGATCCGCTGCCGACATTCAGTCGCTCGTCGCGCCTGTGTAATTCGTCTGGTCCTCACGCGTCGTGTCATGCGGACTTTTCCCCGCGCAGTCGTCTTTTTTCGGCGAGGATCCGCAAGCCTTGGAGATGTCTTATTAAATAGCCTTCGCTTCGCGACGGCACGATCGTTGCCTCGTAGGTTGGCATGCCCGACGTTCTTTTGGAAATAGCGGCGATGTCATGTCCGGTATGTGGGCGCACGGTGACACCGGCGGCCGACAGCACTTGGGTTGTTGCGTGGTACAGCTGCCCCCAATGCGGTCACGACTGGTCAACCCGCATTCGTAACGGGCGGCCCGACGTGGCGCACCTGATCAGCGCATTCGGAGATGCGCCCTCCCGGAAGGAGAGGCGATGACACCGACAAACGTAACGGTGCAAAACGACACAGTCGGTCGAGAGGATTCCCGCCGCGTGTTCTGGCACCGGGAACTGCCTCCACTCGACACTGACATGGTTGGTGAATACGTGCTGGAGTCTACGAGTGCACGAGTCCAAGGTTCGATCGCCCATCGAGATGAGCTGTGGGATCAGTGCTATCAGGATCTACTCGCTCGAACCGAGGAGCGGTTCAAGCAGGAGATTCGTCGTCTCGAGGGTGACTATGCGCACGTGCTCGACGAATCGATTGACAGCCGCCATGACCCGGTGACCAATGAAGCGTGGCTGCGTGGGCGGTTCACGTACGTCTTGTATCGGCGCGCGATACGTGGAGCGTCAGATCCCTCCGTTCCCCGTCAATCAATCTTGCGGAGTCCCGGCGGGACATCCTGACCATCACCGAACCCATGTTGCGCCTCATCGGTGGTTCACGAGGCATGACGATGCCGCGAGTTCAAGGAGAGATCACGTGGCGCTCGAACGTCTCGAACGACCACTGGCTCATCCGGGTCAATCCTATAAATCCGTTCACGTTCCAAGCGGGCCAATATGCAACGCTTGGTGTCTCCACTCCGCAGCGAATCGTGGAGCGGCCCTACTCTATCGTGTCGTCGCCGTATGAATCGCAACTCGAGTTCTTCATCGAACTCGTTCCGGAAGGCGAGCTAACCCCGCTGCTTCATCGGCTGCAGCCGGGAGACACGATTTGTCTGCGAGAAAAAGCCAAAGGCCGCTTCCTTTTCGACGTCACGAGCGGGCGGACAAACCATCTCCTGCTCTGCACTTCAACAGGCATCGCTCCGTATGTGAGTTACGTACGAACGTTGAGAAAGGACTGGGAAGACGGTCGATTCACGTACGACCATCGTTTGTTTCTGATTCAAGGGGCAAGCCGTTCGTCAGAATTCGGTTACCAGAGTGAACTCGAGCGTATTACGAGCGCTGTCCCGTGGCTCACATATGTGCCCACAGTGAGCCGGCCGCGGGAAGACTCGGCCTGGGCCGGTGAAAGCGGACGCCTCGACGATATCCTGGACGGATACCTCGATCAGTGGTCGCTCGAGGGCTCCCGGACAACGGCGTACCTCTGTGGTCATCCCGGCATGATTCAACGGGGAATGGAAATCCTCGATCGGCGAGGCTGGCCGATTGAGGCCATCAAGGAAGAGAAGTACTGACTTTAATAAGAGGCCTGCTTCAGCCCTGCGGGAATTTTTCGCTGGGCGCGGAAAATTTCCCGCGCTCCTCGGCCCCATGGCTGAAATCAGGCCTGATTCCTTGATTTTGACTCCGGCATCCCAGGTGCATGAGAGCGTCGCGCGGGTGGGAGCCGCTTCACTCACATGTCAAAAGCCACCATTCTCGTTGTCGATGACGAAGCCTTGATTCGCTGGTCGCTGGCGGAACGCCTGCAAGCCGAAGGATACGAAGTCGTTGAGGCAGAGACGGGCGAAGCTGCTCTCTCGAAATTGCCTGAAGGAATCGACCTCGTGCTTTTGGACTACCGATTACCGGACACCGACGGCGTCAGCGTTCTTCGGAAGATCAAGGAATTCAATCAGGACATCCTGGTGATTCTGTTGACGGCGTACGCCAGCGTCGACACGGCCGTCGAGGCGATGAAGCAGGGGGCGTATCACTTCGCAAACAAACCGTTCAACCTCGACGAGGTCACGGCAACCGTCGAACGCGCGCTGGAGACGACCCGACTTCGACGAGAGGTGCGGCAGTACCGCACAGACGCCGCACGCCCCTACAGCCTGCATCGTCTGGTCGGCGAATCGGAGGCGATCAAGGCGCTGCGCTCCCTTGTCGCCCGCGTGGCGGCAAGTCCGGCTTCTACGGTTTTGCTCACGGGCGAGAGCGGCACTGGAAAAGATCTCGTCGCCAAGATCATCCACTACGCCAGCGACCGCGCTGCCAAGCCGTTCATGAACATCACGTGCTCTGCCCTGCCCGAACAGCTGCTCGAAAGCGAATTGTTCGGCCATGAGCGTGGCGCGTTCACCGACGCGCGGATGCAGAAGAAGGGCCTTCTCGAAACGGCCGATGGCGGCACGGTGTTCCTGGACGAAATCGGCGAGATGACACCGGGTCTTCAAGCCAAGCTGCTCCGGTTTCTCGAAGAAAAGAGTTTCAAGCGCGTCGGAGGATCGCACGACATTCGGGTGGATGTGAGAGTGATCGCGGCCACCAACCGCAACCTCGAAGAAGAGGTCAGCAAACATCACTTCCGCTCCGATCTCTTTTTCCGCCTGAACGTGCTGCCGATCTGGATGCCGCCGTTGCGAGCGCGGCCTGACGACATTCCCATTCTCATGGAATTCTTCATCGACTCCTTCAACACAGAATTCAGGAAGCACGTGAAGGGCGCGACGTCAGCTGCTCACGCGTTGTTACAGGGCTACGGCTGGCCAGGAAACGTGCGGGAGCTCCGCAACGTCATCGAACGTGCGATGTTGCTGTCCGACAGCGAGCGCCTCGATGCGAAAGACTTCACGACAACCAGCAGCGCGGTCAGCACCGGCAACGATTTCGAGCTGCCGGCCACTGGTGTCGACCTCGAGAAACTCGAGCAGAGCCTGGTCGTGCAGGCACTCAAACGGAGTGGGGGCAATCAGACGAGGGCGGGGACGCTCCTCGGCCTGAATCGCGACCAGATCCGCTATCGGATTGAGAAGTTCGGTCTCGTGGTGCCAGCGGCGGCGGTGAAATAGGTTACGCGGCCGGAGTCCATGTGGCGCGACGCCTGCATCCTCCGACCGCCGATGGAAAGCGATGCAATGTCTCGAGCCATGTCCGACTCACTGCGCAGTCTCGATGAGATCCGGTATGCGCTCGATCAATCGGCGATCGTCGCGGCCACCGATCACCGGGGCGTGATCACCTACGTCAATGACAAATTCTGCGAAATCTCGCAGTACTCACGCGAGGAGCTCATCGGTCAGGATCACCGCATCGTGAACTCCGGTTACCACCCACAGGAGTACATGCGCGAGCTGTGGCACACGATCGCGCGAGGCCGGGTCTGGCGAGGCGAAATTCGAAACCAAGCGAAAGACGGATCGTTCTACTGGGTCGACACGACGATCGTGCCGTTCTTGAAAAGCGATGGCAAACCGCGCCAGTACCTCGCCATTCGCTATGACGTGACCGCGCGCAAGGCCGCAGAGGCGCAGTTGAGAGAGCAGGCTGCCTTGGCACGGCTGGGGCAACTTGCTGCGGTCGTCGCGCACGAAGTTCGCAACCCGCTCGCAGGTCTCCGGGCAGGCTTGCAGGTGATCGATCGCCGTATTCACGAGCCACGCGATCACAGCGCCATTGCCGCGATGCTCCAGCGCATCGACGATCTGAACGACAAGGTTGAAGACCTGCTCTTGTACGCGCGACCGCGGACACCGCGGCCACAGTCAATCGAACTCTGCATCCTCACGCAGGACGTGGTCAGCAGCGCTGAAACGAGCACGGGCCGCCACGGCCACTCGATTCCGATATCGGGCGAGAACGTCTCCGCGTACGCAGACCCCGATATGGTTCGAGCCGCACTTCTGAACCTGGTGCTGAATGCGTGTCAGGCGGCGCCCAACCAGGAAGTCGAGGTCCACATCGCGAGAAGTGACGCCATGTGCCGGGTCGCGGTATGCGATCGAGGGCCCGGAATTCGCACCGAGATCCGCGATCAGGTCTTCGAGCCGTTCTTCACCACTCGCGTCAACGGCACTGGCCTGGGACTGGCAATCGTGAAACGCCTGATAGAGCTGCAGGACGGCAGCGTGCGACTCACCGATCGCGAAGGTGGAGGAACGATCGCCGAGGTCACACTGCCATGCGTCGCAGCGTGACCTCGGACGAGAACCAGGCTCGACTGCTCCTACACAGCCAGATGAACGGGACACGACGTGAGCGCGGGGCGCGTTGCCCCGCGGTGCGTGAGTCGCGGTGGAAGCGCCAGCACCAGCGTTTGTGACAGGCACAGCATTCGATACGTGACCGATCCCATTCGCGGGCCGATGAGCGGTGACCCGTGCAGCCCCATCACGACGAGGCCGGCATGACGATCGTGAATGACCCTGGCCGCTTCTTCGGCCGGATCACCAGAAACGATTAACGCCTCCGTCTTCGGACGAATCTCCGGCGGGATGATCGCCAGCAGGGCATCGAGGGCCTCCTCAGCCTCGACCCGGCGATGGGATTCCAGCCCGGTCAGATGAAGACGGGTCACCATACGGCTCCGAACCGGCTCGACGACGTGCACCAGAACGATCGGAACGTTGAAGGCTTCCGCAAGACCGCCGGCCACGCGGGTTTGGTACGCAGATGCGGGCGACAGGTCAACGGGCACGACTATCCTGCCCACGCGTTGCCTGGCCTCTTCGATGTGGACCGGGCCCGGATTCGCGCCGGGAGTGACGAGCACGGGCACACTGGTTTCGCGCAACACGCGCTCGGTCGTCGAGCCGAAGAACAGTTTGCGCGCTCCCGTGAGTCCGTGCGAGCTGATCACGATCAACTCGCAGGATCGCTCGCGAGCCACTCGAAGGATCTCAACTGCCGGCTTGCCAACAGCTGCTTCGTACTCGCACATCGCCATCGTCGGTGAGCCATCGCCGAAGACGTTCGCGACGAACTCGGCGATTTCCTTCTCCGAGACCTCGCGAGTCCACTTCACTCCAGCCCTCAGATCCATTGCAGTGGTCAGCAACGGATCTTCGACGCTCACCACGATGAGGCGCGTGAAGAAATGCTCTGCGATCGCCGCTGCGTAACGGAGCGCTGCCGCTGACGCGTCCGAATAATCAATTGGACAAAGGATCGATGGACGGATATTCATAGCAAGCCTCCCCGAACACCGAAGGAGGGTGCAACGGACGTACCTCCGAACGTCACACCGCGCATGAAACGAAGACGCGGCTTGCTGATGCCTGCTCGAAGAGGAGCGGGGAAATTTCCGCGGTTGTTGGCATTCGTTCGGCTTCGACGGAGCAGGCATCTGGATTGCTCCATGGAAGAAGGACGCCATGGTGACCGAAGACCAAAGCGCCATCATCGAGTTTCTCGCCGCGCCGTCGACGCACAACGGTGCAGCCGTGGAACGCATCGACACCCACAGCTCCATCGTCTTCCTGACAGGATCGCGCGCATACAAACTGAAACGATCGGTGCGCTTCGACTACCTGGATTTCTCGACGAGTGAAAGACGCCGCACGCTCTGTGAAGCGGAAGTGCGTTTGAACAGGCGAACTGCGCCGGCACTCTACCGTGGCGTGCTGCCGGTCACGCGTCAAAGCGACGGCTCCTATCAACTCGGCGGTGACGGAACCGCACTGGACTGGGTCGTGGAGATGACCCGCTTTTCACAAGAGGATCTGCTCGATCGCCTCGCAACGACCGGGCACCTCGATCTCGAGGTCATGCCGCGGCTCGCCGATGCCATCGCCACGTTCCATCGCTCGGCCGAACAGCGCACGGATCACGGCGGGCGTGCAGGCATGTCGTGGGTCATCGAGGGCAATGCCTCGGGGTTCGACGAATTTGGTCGCTCGTGCCTGGACCCTGAAGCCTCGGAACGATTGATCGAGCACTCCCGTCGTGAACTTCAGCGACTGGAAGCTGTGCTCGAGCGGCGCCGCCAGCACGGTTTCGTGCGCCAATGCCACGGTGACCTTCACCTGCGCAATATCGTGCTGTTAGACCGCCAGCCCACGTTGTTTGACGGCGTCGAGTTCAACGACGAAATCGCGTGTATCGACGTCCTCTACGATCTGGCGTTTCTCCTCATGGATCTGTGGAGGCGGCAACTGCCACGGCATGCCAATGTCGTGTGGAACCGTTATCTATCCGATGCGGACACCCTGTCCGATGTGTCGCTGCTCCCACTCTTCCTGTCGTGCCGAGCCGCCGTTCGCGCGAAGACGAGTGCAACGGCAGCCGGTCTGCAGCAGGATGCGGAACGACGCCGAGAACTGCACGAGACGGCTCGCGAATATCTCACGATGGCCGATCGACTGCTGCATCCGCCGCATGCGTCGCTTATCGCCGTGGGAGGACTCTCGGGCTCAGGCAAATCAACGCTTGCACTCGCCCTTGCGCCAATCGCGGGCGCCGTGCCCGGTGCGATCGTTTTCCGCAGCGATGAGATACGCAAGCGACTGTGTGGTGTTGCGCCACTCGAACGGCTCGGGCCAGAAGGGTACTCACCGCAGGTCTCCGCACGTGTATATGCCACGCTTGCAGAAAGAGCCGCGTCGGTTGTGCGCGCGGGCCACAGCGCTATCGTCGATGCTGTTTACGCACATGAAACAGATCGACAGGCGATCGAACGAGTGGCTGCCGCCGCGTCTGTCCCCTTCATCGGGCTCTGGCTCGAAGCACCGGAATCGACATTGGTGAGCCGAACGGAACAACGGAGGAACGATCCATCAGATGCCAATGCCGACGTCGTCCGCACGCAACGTGGACAACACACCGGCGAGATTACGTGGCATCGAGTCGATGCGTCGTTCTCCCCGCCATCGGTGCTCGAGTCAGCGGAGAACTACCTTCGCGCTCATGTTCGCGACGCCCTGAATATCGTCGAACCGCAATCGCAGTGACCACAGTTCCCCCGGCGGCCTTCGGCCACTTCACGTGTGACGTCGAGCAAGCCGTTTACCAACACACGGGCCCCCGATCCCACACCCAGCGTCCAATAGCGCCTGAACCACCGGCGCGCGTACTGATCGGTCGTCGCCGTGCGCATCACACCAGCGAGTAGCGTACGGTGCTCATCGAGCGGACGAACCGACAGCGAATAGATCGTCTTGGCGTATCCGGGCTCGTTGAACGCCATGAACGACTGCGAAGTCGGTTGTGCATACGCGATGACGGGGAGCCAGAACCGGCCGACCAGTCCAAGAGCGATTTCGTCTCGCGGACGCTCGCCAAGAAGGATCCAGCCGCCCTGTTTCCGCGGGAGCACAGACAGATCGCGGAGGCGGAGCTGTGCAGGTCGGCGCGGCGGCGCTTCACCATGGAGCAGATGCCAAAGAATCTCAGGCAGTACCCGCAGCGCCCCCAATGCGGCAATAAGCGGCCGCCGCCGGCCAAGTTCAATCAGATCGATCTCCATCAACGCCTGCCACACCGTGGACGCGTCTGCCTCCACCACGGTCGCCACCGTGTCCGAGACGTCGTATACAGGAAGATATTCGTCGACGAGCATTGCGCTCATGGCGTCACGACCTCTCAACGCGTGCGAGGGAAAATCCCGCGGGGCACGCGGGATTTTCACCTTGCGATCAGCGCTTTTTGGTGACGTAGTGGGCGACCTTGTGGCCCTCTTCGTCCGCGTAATAGATCACGATCTGAGCGGCTTGCCCCTCCGCTTCGGCTGCGGTTTCCGCGGCCGCCCGGGTGGTCAACTGCAACGTCTCGGTGCTGCCGTTCCCATATCGGATGGTGATCTCCTTTTTGCGGCGATCGATATGGATCACTCGGCCTTCGGAAATCTTCAGCCCTTCGTAACCGAGTACATCGATTTCTTCCGCTGAAGCCTGCTCCTCGTTCACCGCACGGTGAATGACGATCGGGGTTCCCTCGCTCAACTCGGCGAGCGCGTCCACGCCAGGGGATTTACCACCGTGGACAATCAGGTTCTTGGTGAAGTGATACACATGCTCCACGCCGTCCATCGTCGTCACAACCACGGTGTTGGCCGCGCGATAGAACGCCTTCATTGTTCCTTCGAGGGCGATTGGCTCCTTCAGGGGCGGCCGGTCTTGAGCATACCCGGGCACACCGACGAGCACCCCCCAGAGCGCAAGCGCCACGGTGAGGGCCGTCAACGTGCCGCTGAGAAGCGAATCGGTCTTCGTTCGTCGCATGACACAACTCCTTTCCGCCTCTCGAACAGCAAGGTCGATGCCGGTGTTACTGCGAACTTTTCCGACACCGAGAGGAACCTTTCGCGCAACCGCGAACCGCGCAGTCGAGACGCGGTCCAATCACGTCGATCTCGGGTGGCACGTCCGATGCGTCACCCGTACGCGAGGAGGTCACAATGACTCACACTGCTCAACCATGGCGTCGGCTTCTTTGCATCGGTTGTGTCGCCGGCCTCACGACAGTCGTCACGCTTCAAGCCCAGACACCGCAGACAACCCCGAGCCACGATCGAATGGCGATGATGGCCAACTGCCAGACGATGATGGCGGGGATGAAAGCGAATCAGGACAAGCTCGACGAGTTGATTGCGAAGATGAACGCCGCGACGGGCCCACTCAAGATCGAGCAAATGGCGGCCGTCCTGACCGAACTGGTGGCCCAAGAGAAAGCGATGCGCGCCCACATGATGCAGATGGATGGGGCATCTGCAGAGAAGGCGCAACCGAAGGCAGAACACGAACAGCAGCATCGTTAACAGAAAGGGAGCCTCATCATGGTCGTCAAGACCGCGCTGGTGAAACAGGTTCAGGGCATTACGCTCGCCGGCAATACCGACTCGAATCACTGGGTCATGATGGACGGCCCGCCGGAGTTTGGCGGCAGCAACGCCGGGACGCGACCCAAAGAACTGCTGCTTCTCGCGCTCGGTGGTTGCACCGCAAGTGATGTGATCTCGATTCTCCAGAAGAAGCGTCTGGAACTGGAAGGATTCGACATTCACATCACGGCGAAGCAACGAGACGAATATCCGCAGGTGTTCACCGACATTCACCTGGAGTACGTGATTCGCGGCAACAACATCCGGCCGGAGGATGTGATTCGGGCTATCGAGTTGTCGGAGTCCAAATATTGTTCGGTGAGCGCCATGCTGCGTGCAGCGGTCGCGATTACGTGGTCGTACCGAATCGAGCCCGGTCGGGCTGCCCGGCCGGCTGCTTGAACGCGTCATGATTCTGGTCACTCGATCGCGTCCCCAACTGGACCCCGCCTCGCACGAGGTTGAAGTCGTCGAAAGAAAGGGACTCGGTCATCCTGACTCGATTTGCGACGCGCTGTCTGAGGCGGTCTCTCGTTCGCTCTGCCAGTATTACCTCGAGCAATTTGGTCACATCCTGCATCACAACGTCGACAAAGTGTTGCTCGTCGGCGGATCCAGCACGCCCCACTTTGGCGGTGGAGAGATCATTCAAGCGATCGAGATCTTCGTGGCTGGCCGAGCGACAGCGGTATGGAACGGCAACGTGATTCCGGTGGCCGACCTCGCCGAAGAGGCCTGCCGGTCGTGGATCCGGGCGCACCTGCGGGAAGAGGTGTCCCATCACGTCCGCATCACATCCCTGGTGCGACCGGGTTCGACCGATCTGCGGGCACTATTCGCGCGCGGAACTCAGCGCGTACTCGCAAACGATACGTCGTGCGGCGCAGGATTCGCACCGTTCTCCACACTCGAACAGCTGGTTTTGCAAGTCGAGAAAGCGTTGAACGACACCAGCACCAAGACGCGCTACCCGGCTATCGGCGAGGACATCAAGGTCATGGCAGTCCGGCACGCCGATCGCGTCACGCTGACCATCGCATGTGCGATGGTCGATCGCTTTGTTCACAATGCGACCGACTACGCGGAGCACACATTCGGCGTTCGCAGCATCGCGATGGACGCGGCTCTGACCCTCGGGCTATCGAATGTCACCGTCCACGTGAATACTGCCGACGACGAATCGTCGAATGTCCGGTATCTCACGGTGAGTGGTACGTCGGCCGAGGCAGGAGATGACGGCGAAACCGGACGCGGGAATCGGAGTTCCGGACTCATCACTCCCTATCGAGTCATGACCATGGAGGCTGCCGCCGGAAAGAATCCGGTGACACATGTGGGAAAGCTCTATCAACTCATGTCGAGCGACCTGTCGCGCCGTATCGTCAGTGAGATTACCGACATCAGGGCTGCCGAATGCCTGCTGGCCAGTGAAATCGGACGGCCGGTCTCCGATCCGTTCCTGGTGGACGTGGCGCTCGATACCTCGCCTGATCAGGCCACGAGAAGTCGCATCGAACAGCTCACGGCTGATGTTCTGGGACGTGCCGACGAACTTACCGATGATCTGATTCACGGGCGGCGTTCAGTGTTTTGATCGCCGCGTTGGTCCGGTCTGTGCTTCCTGAAGTGATATCCGCTATCGATTGGGAGGTCGAAAATGCGCGTGACACTTGCTATGACCGTCATCATCACGATTGGCTGCTCTGTGGCAATGGTCGCCGGTCAAGGAACGACGGCGCAGAGCCGCGGGGCGATCGAGCGGGGTCACGCCCTCTTCGAGCAGAACTGCGCGACGTGCCATGGTAAGCGCGGCAAAGGTGACGCACCCGGCGCTTCAACCATGAACCCCCGACCACCCGACCTGACAACGCTGACCAAGCGACACGGAGCCTTTCCTGCTGAACGCATTGAGGCGACACTGAAGGGAACTGATCAGACGAAGGCGCACACGCCAACGATGATGGCGTGGAAAGCGCTCTTTCTCGCCGACGCCAATGGAAACGAAACGGCAGCGGACGCGCGCGTGAAGGATGTCGTCGCCTTCATCGCTTCGCTTCAGGCGAAGTGACTATCATCTATTCGTTGACATTCAGTCCCGCGGCAGCTCGACGACGCCGTGATATGCGGCGCGCGATTTGGTGAGCCACGCTCGCGCCGACGCGATGTCGCGAAACGGCGCGATCGTGATCACGTCATCCAGCATGAGTTCGATCATCCGTGTCAGGCCGAAGGCGACATCGGAAGAAACGATCACGGCGATGGGCACGCCGTTCAGCCGCGGACCGAGCGTTCGGAGCATCTCCACGACGCTCCGGACCTCGGCGCTTTGGATGCCAGCCGAGGCATGCCGTGTATCCACAAGCGCTGGAGCAGGGAACCATGGCTCCGCGCTAATGGCATCCACGTGCTCCACAATGGCGCGCAGGCGGACGTCGCCTGTGACGACGGTGTGTATCAGGTGATCCGCTGCGTCGAAGGAATAGGTAATCGGCATAACGGGTGATCGCCAATCAAGCTCGGGATGTGTGGGATTCACCGAGCAGTAGCGATGGACGTCGTGGCCGTCGCGTCAGACCGAAATGCCCCGTCGTGAGTTGCTGGATGTGCTCGAGTGCCGCGGGGACGCTGTCGGTGACGAGAAGCAGGTCGAGGTCTTTCGCATCGATCGTGCCCTCCGCCGCGCAGTGATGAAGCAGATCGACCAGGGATTGCCAGTACTGAGTTCCGATCAGCGCGACAGGAAAGTGCTCGATCTTTCCTGTCTGAATCAGCGTCAATGCCTCGAACAACTCGTCAAGCGTGCCGAGGCCGCCTGGGAGTCCGATGAACGCGTACGAGTACTTGAAGAGGAGAACTTTGCGGACGAAGAAGTATCGGCACGTCACAGACCTATCCAGGTAGGCATTCGGCTGTTGCTCTTTCGGCAGCATGATGTTGCAGCCAACAGAGCGCCCGCCGGCCTCGCGCGCTCCTCGATTGACTGCCTCCATCAAACCAGGCCCACCACCCGTCATGGCGGTGAATCCGAGTCCGGCAACACCCCGACCGACCTCGCGCCCTATTTCATAGTAGGGATGTGACTCGTCGTAGCGCGCCGACCCGAAAACAGTGATACAGGGACCGACGAAGTGCAGCGCACGAAACCCTTCGATGAAGTCACGCAGCGCACGAAGCACGAGCCACAGATCCGTACTGCGCGAATGCGGCCCTTCGAGAAGAGCTCGGTCGGTCCTCGTCACTAAGGCACGCGAGAGGCGTCGGGCGTCCACTGCGTCCTCGTTAGGAGCAGCGCCGGCCAGAATCCGCGCGAGCGAAGGCAACCCCGTCACTCGTCAGCACGCCGCTCACAACCAACGCATCGAGTACCCGCGCGCATCGGACGCGCTCGAGGCTGAACAGGCGTGCCGCCTGTGCAAGGGTCAGAGTGAGTCCGGGCATCTCACGAAATTCCGCCCACACTCGCGCACATATATCGTGTTCGATACCGGGTTTCGAAGACGTTGCACTGCTTATGGACAGACTCTGCATGCGACCGGCTCCTTGGCTGAAAGGTGATGCAGTCCATCTGAGCAATCGCCGTACCGCGGTACCCCGTCAACAGAACTTCTCGAAATTGGCAGCTATTCCCGTCGCCATCAATGTGTCACCGGGAACATTGCCACGACTGTGCGGAATATTTCACGCGGCAAGGGGGAGTGCACGCCCGCAGCGTGCGTCATAAGCTCGTCGAGGCCGCAGCAAGGACATGTCCCGCACGCCCTTGCTGCGCGTCTGACTCGTTTCACATTCCAATCGCCCTCCTTCACCATTCGCGGTTGCTACGCCGCGGATTTCACGGTCTTCGCCGGCTCCTGAATTTCGATCTTCCGGACCGCCGGTTCCGGTCGGGCCGGCAGTGGCACACTGACTTCGAGGACACCATCAGCGAATGTGGCTTTGATGTCTTCGACCGTGACGCCCTTGGGTAATGGCACCGCGCGATAGAACTGGCCATATTCCCGCTCCGTGCGGTACACGTTGTCCTTCTTCTCCTCCTTCTCTCGGGTTCTTGTGCCCGATAACGCGAGGTGTCCGTCCGTGACTTCGACGGTGACGTCTTCCTTCTTCACGCCAGGCAAGTCGACCCGTGTCACGAACCGATTGTCCTTTTCGAACACATCGACTCTCGGCGCCCACGCTGTTGTGGTTTCCATCGCTTTCATCGCCGGGAAACGAAACGTCGGCCAGAAGGGCTCGTCGAATGCTCGATCGAATTCCTCAGTCATGTGCCGCAGCAGTGCGAATGGATCTCGAGGCGCTCGTGCAGGTGTGAGTGTGACTTCCTTTGTTTCAGCCATTGAACACCTCCTTCAGTCATGTTCGGAGGCAACTCCCGTACCTTTGGCCCTGTGAAGCGCGATGGCTCGCGGACGCGGTTCGAAACAACTGGATGCACGAAGAAATTCGATACCGTTGCGAGATATCTCGCCGGTCAAGGTCACGGTCGTTGACTGGATGCGTAATCAGGCCGAATTCGAGGCCAACCTGATTCGATCAATCAAGGCACAGAGCTTGCCGATCCTCCGAGAGTCAGAGCGACGTCACGCATGGGTTTGCGTGATAGCTCAGGGAGGGCATCATGACAACCATAGGGCTTACGGATACCGACATCAGCATGAAGGACGCTGTGATGCGGCAACTCGAGTGGGACCCCGAGGTGGACGCGACGGCCATCGGCGTCTCGGCCAAAGGTGGAGCCGTTACACTGACGGGATACACCGGCACGTATATCGGCAAGCTGGCTGCCGAACGAGCCGCGAAGCGTGTCCGCGGTGTGCGGGCCGTCGCCAACGACATCCAAGTGCGCCTGAAACTGGAACGCGTGGACGCGGACATTGCCGCGGACGTCGTTCGCACCCTCGAGTTGTGCTGCACCATTCCCGACACGGTGCAAGCGACCGTACGTCACGGACATGTAACCCTCACCGGCAAGGTGAACTGGATGTTTGAGAAACGCCAGGCCGAGAAACTGGTGCGACACCTCCGAGGTGTACGCGAGGTCGTGAACTACATCTCGATCGCACCGCAGGCGGTCGTACGCGACGTCCGCCATCGCATCGTCGAAGCGCTTCATCGAAATGCCAACCTTGATAGCCGCAGCATCACGGTCTCCGTCGCTGGCGATACGGCGATCCTCACCGGAGTCGTTGGAAGCTGGCTGCAGCGAGAATCCGCAGAGCGGGCAGCGTGTGATGCACCGGGGATCACGCGCGTCGACAACCGTATCGCAGTCGAATCGCGTGGCGACCTTGACGAAGTCTGCTAAGTGCCTGCCCCGCACGGCCGCGCGCGAATCACGCGGCCGTGATTCTAAGCGGCGATGCCTCGGGGACGATGTGGGCGCATCCAGCGACGCCGGCGCTGAAGTCTGGTGAACGCTCTTCGCTCAAGCTGACGGACGGTGGCCGGAGTCCATCCCAAGATATTCGCTGTCTCCTTCACGGTGTGTTCGCGGCTATTCGCAAGTCCGTATCGAAGCTCGAGCACACGACGTTCGCGCGCGTTCAGCAGTTCGAAGGCGCCAGCCACCTGGCGTTGGATGTCTTGCTCACGGAGGCGCGCATCAGGTGATGACGCACCCACGTCGGCAACCAGATCTCCCAGGATCGCTCCCTCGGAAATCGGCGCATCGAGCGAGATCAACGGTGCATCCAGGCGCAACAGCCGCCTCACTTTCTCCGGTTTCATTTGCAGATGTCGTGCAATGTCGCCGATCCCGGGATCGCTTCCGAACTCAGTCGATAACTTTCGCCGCAGGGCCTGGATCCGATTCAGCGCCTCCGCGGTATGGACCGGAAGGCGGACCGTGCGACCCGACTGTGCGATGGCGCGCGTGATGGCCTGGCGAATCCACCATGTGGCGTACGTCGAAAACTTGAAGCCTCGCCGATACTGAAATCGATCCACGGCTTTCAAGAGACCAAGATTCCCTTCCTGCACCAAATCGAGGACTGACAGACTCGTTGTTCGATAGCGTCTGGCCACGGACACAACGAGGCGCAAGTTGGCCTCGACGAGCCTTCGCTTCAAGACCGCCAGCTCCTCAAAACGAAGGTCAACCCGGCGAGATGCGTGAGAAGCCGTCCGGTCGTCCACGGCGAGTGCTTCCAGAAGCGATGGCCGCAGCGGCACATCGACCAGAGTTCGACCGATGGCATTGGCGAGCCGATCGGCGCGCTGCTGGAGCTTCTCGCGAGAGCAAGACGCCGCGGGCGTCATCAGGACCACGTCGTCGACGAACGCCACGTTCTCGGCCCGGCGCGCTGCCTTGTCCAGACGATGCAGCGCTTGGGCAACTTCGTTGGCACTGAGCGACCCGCCATCAGGCGACTGCAGTAGCTCATCGGCCGCTGTAGCCCCAGTGCGCGCGGCGACAGAGAATGCTGCGAGGCGCCCCGCGGACTGCGGCTCGGCGAGCAACGCACCGGCGAGTGCCGCCTGCCCTTTCTCAATTCCCGCGCACAGCGTCCGCTCCTCGGATGGTGTCAGGAGCGGGACTCGTCCAATCTGCACGAGATACGCGCGAATCGTGTCGATATCGTCCGCTGACGGTAACGGAGAGGGAGGTGCTGGTTCCATCCTGGGACCTCCTACAACGAAACAACTGGTATCGCAGGCGCCGACGAAGGCCGCGCCCGCTGTTCCTGCGGCGGATCGGCAGCCACCGGAGATGGCAATTCGTCATCCAACGGCGTCAACGTCTCCGCGCAAATCACGTCGGCGTCCTCGAGCGTCCAGCGGCCAGTCAGCTGTCCGTTCGGACCAAAGCGATACACCATGATCCCCATGGCGCGGTCGGCCACGAAACTCACAGAGAGAGTGTCATCACTCGCGAGGCCGACGCCGATCCACGTGGGCTCGAGAACGAGCCCCTCCCCCGTCAAGCGAGCGGAGACCCAGGTGACGAGATATCGATCGTCATCCCGCTCAATCTCAACGGCTCTCCTATACGTGTTGCCGGCAGAATCGGCGCCGCGCGCAATGTAGACACCCTCAAACGTACGTTCGGCGAACACCGGTGGAGCGATCGCACTCACGACGGCGACCACCATGAATGGCAATGCGAGCCTCTGTACCCGAGTCATGACGTCCTCCACAATCGTCTCGTGGCAGCACCGTGCCCACCGCCTCGCCTACCGCACGACAAGCACTGGGCAAGTCGAGGCACGGAGAATGTGATGAGTGGTCGATCCGAACAAGAGGAGATCGATGGCTCCACGGCCATGAACTCCCATCACAATCAGGTCAGCGTGCCTTTCCTTGGCATGACAGAGGATCTGCTTGTAGGCGCGACCTTCGACGACAACCGCATCGATCGCGCAAAAGTCGCGGGCATCCTCTGGAATGAGATTGCTCAACCTGCGTCGCGCGTCGTCAATCGTCGCTCCCCGCAGCCGCGCGTAGTGATCGTCAATAGACGGCTGCTCCCCTACGGCTGCCAGCATCTCCACAACATGCAACAACGTCAGCTGCGCATCCGCCTCCTCGGCCATCCCGATCGCGTATTCGAACGCCTTCAACGAGCTCGCCAGAAAGTCGGTCGGACACAGAATTCGACGGAACATCACTGGCGCATCCGGTGCGACGTCATGAGCACGCGGAGGCACGATCAGCGTCGGGCACGTGACCGTGCGAATCACTTTCTCGGTGACGGATCCGAGGAACACCCGCTGGAATCCCGAGCGTCCATGCGTGCCCATCACGAGCAGGTCCGCGCGGGTGGCATCTGCTTCCTTGACGATCGCCTCGTGCACCAGCTGGGCCTCTCGCACCTGGCAATCGACGCGTACATCTCGCGGTACGATTTCGGCGAAATCACGCATCTTCGCCAGGATTCTCGAGCGGTCAGCGTCTTCAAGCGGCAACGGAGGAAGATCCATGGCCGGCAGGTACGGGAACACATAGAGCATCGTCAATTGCGCGTCGTGCCATCGTGCCATCGCCGCCGCATGCGCGAGTGCGTGATGCGACGTGTCCGAGAAGTCGATCGGACAGACGATTCTCTCGACGGAAATCCGGCGTGTCGTGGCCATCAGTAACTCCTCGCTGGACATGGTGTTCGCTGAAGCAAGGGCAATTACCGAACCAACGTGGCTTTGAGCTATTAAGCGAGATTTCAGTGCGATCACAGACATCTTGCCCGCCAGCCACCCGCACCAACGGCGAACGCCTGCGGATTTATCCGGCAAGTGGTGAATTTTTCGCGCGCGCCATGGGCGTGTGATGAACCCAACGTTGAAGAGCCCGCGCAAAGGCGACCCACGCGAGGCCGGGATCGTCGGCATCGTTTTCGCAGCCCCGAACAGTGGCGCAACTCTTTGGGCGCCGATTCGAGGCACACGATGCGACCCGTCTTGCAACTGACAGCAGCACTTCTCTCCGCACTTGCTCTTACCAGCTGCGCGGCGCGTATGACCGTCAGCTCGCATGTCGAACGTGGTCTCGATCTCTCTCGCTACCACACGTTCGATTGGGGGCCGGCGGATGCGTTGCCGACGGGCGATCCGCGCCTGGATCGAGATCCGTTCTTCAAAGATCGCGTGCAAGGCGCTGTCGAGAAGGGCCTGATCGCGAGGGGATTCCGACTGCCGGACACCGGGTTACCCCATCTCCTGATTCACTACCACGCGCACGTCAGCAAGCGAATCGACGTGAATCGCATCGACCAGGTCAACGGCTATGGCTATTGCTCGCAGCCTGGCTGTCCATCGGACGTCGTGGAGTACGAGGCGGGCACGCTGGTGCTCGATATCGTCGAGACGGAGACGAATCGACTGGTCTGGCGCGGATGGGCGCAAAACAGTGTCGGAGACATGCTCGAGGATCGGGATGTGATGGCGAAGACGATCGACCAGGCCGTGGAGCGGATGCTGCTCCGTTTGCCATCCACCCACTAGCTTCGCGCCCTGGAACAGGAGACGTTATGTATCCGCTCACGATTCGACTGGTTGGGGTCCTCGCGCTGGCAGCGATGCTCACCGCTTGCGCATCGACCGAAGTGCGCTCATATCTGGCGCGTGGCGCCGACCTGCACTCCTATCGAACGTACAACTGGCAGCCCATGGAGCCGAGATCGACCGGAGATCCCCGTCTCGATAACAATCCGTTCTTTGAGAAACGTGTGCAGGCAGCCGTGGACAAGGAACTCGCCGGAAGAGGTTTCGAGAAGACCGCCTCGCCCCACTTCTTCGTGCACTACCATGCGAGCTTCACGCAGGAGATGCAGATTAGCCCCAGCGAGCACGGCGTCGCGTGCGAAGAGTGCCGGCCGGAGGTCTACGATGAGGGCACCCTCCTGATCGATTTGGTGGACGCACGCACCGGTCTGCTGGCGTGGCGAGGCTGGGCCAAAGGCAGCGTGGACGGGGTCGTCGACAATCAGGAATGGATGGAACGGAGAATCGACGAGGCCGTCGCGCGCATCATGCGCGAGTTCCCGAGCGGGCTGTAGCGGCCGTCCCAGACGGTCACCACTGTTGTGCTAGTGGGCAACGGTCAACGGCAGTCGAATGACGACGGTCGTCCCACCAGCAGGTGGACAGTCGATGGCAATCTGGCCGTTGTGCGCCTCGATGAAACGTTTGGCTGTCGGCAGGCCCAGGCCGGACCCTCGGGCCTTGGTCGTAAAGAACGGTGTGAAGATCTTCTCGCGTATATCGTGCGGGATACCCGGGCCAGCATCGCTGAATGCAATCTGACAGGTCGAATCGATCGTGTCGACGGCAACGCGGATCCTGCCTTTGCCCTTCATCGCATGTCCGCCGTTGATCAGCAGATTCTGAAAGACAATCCTCAACATTTCGGCGTCGGCTGCAACGGGAGGGGCTTGGCCCTCGACCTGAACATCCACTTCGTGAAAAGCGGGATCCTGAATCAGTAAGTTCGCTGTCGACGTCACCAGCGAGACGAGCTCGGTGGGGGTATGTTTCGGTTTGGGCGGTCGAGCATAGAGCAATAGTTCCTTCATCATCTGGTCGAGCGCGTCGATACGCGAGACGATCTCTTTCAGAATCGTAGCGGTCGTTCCCTCTTGGGCAGGCATGCGGCTTCCGAAGACCTGAATGGCCCCTCGAATCCCGGCCAGTGGATTCTTGACTTCGTGTGCGATGACCGCCGCCATCTCGCCCAACCTGACGAGCGCGGCCTGCTCCCGAAGTTGACTTTCCAATTGCAGACGGCTGCTGAGGTCGTGAACAATCCCGGTGAACTTGCGCTCACCCGCAATCGTGATTTCACCCACTGAGAGGTGGAGAGGAAACATGGTGCCGTCCTTGCGCCGGCCCTGCACCTCGCGCCCGAGGCCGATGACTTTGGCCCTCCCGGTTGCGAGATAGCGTGACAAATATCCGGCGTGCTCTTCTTTGTAGGGCGACGGCATGAGCATGTCTACGTTTCGACCGAGGACTTCAGACGCGTCGTAACCAAAGAGGCGCTCAGCGCCGGGATTGAATGTCTCTATCCCCCCGTGTTGATCGATGACGATGATGCCATCGACGGCGGAATCGACGACGGCACGCCATCTGGCTTCGCTCACTCCCAGCTGACCCTCGAGCTCGGCCCGCTTGGTCAGATCATGGAGTACGCCCGTAAACTTGCGTTCGCCCGCGATTCGCATTTCCCGAACAGAGAGATGCACGGGAAATACAGAGCCATCGCGCCGGCGGCCCTTGACCCTGCGGCCGACGCCAATGATTTTCGCTTCACCTGTCGTTAAGTACCGCTGCAGGTAGGAGTCGTGCTCCTCGTGCTCAGGTGAAGGCATCAACAGGCTTACGTTGCGGCCTATCACTTCGGACTGGGGATACCCGAACAGTTCCTGCGCTCCACGGTTGAACGATTCGATGTTGCCGGTGGCATCGATGACAATGATGCCGTCCACCGTCGCATTGAGAATCGCGTCGAGGCGCTCCGCTCGAGTTGTTGCCGTAGCCGCGTTCTGTCGCTGCGCTTCTTCGGCCTTGTGCAAGCGTTCGTTAAGCAGCGCAATCACCCAGCCGGTCGCCGCGAATACCGCCAGGGAGAGTTGGTCGGCGGGATCGGCCACGGCGAGCCCCTCCGGCGGCAACAGGAAGTACATGGCGGCCAATACCGAGACGCCCGTGGCCAGAAGACCCGCGCCCAGCCCTCCGTACCAAGCGGCGACGATGATCGCGGGGTAGAACTGTAGGTACGGTACCTTGAAATCGAGCCAGTCGCTAAAGGCGTACCGCAAGAGCAGGGACGCGGCCACGGCGGAAAGGGCGACGAGATACCGCGACCAGGCGGTCATCCCAAATCCACGCTCCACAAATTCAGACGTCGAAGCGGACGGCCCTCCAAAGGCGTCATTCTTCGACTCCTCGTTTCGACGGTCCCAAAGGTTTGGAGTCCAAACCATATCAAGGAACCTGAGATCTTTCTACCGCAGCTGAAAAATCCCGCGCCGGCCTCAACGCGTGCAATCTGCCACCTCGAACTCGAGCCACAACAGGCCCGACCCTTTCGGCAGGATTTCTGCTTCATCCAGCAGCGACTCGAAGATGCCATCAATTTCCGAGATTTTGCTTGCCCTCAGTTCGCTTGCCAATCAATGGCGCCACGTCGCGATCGCGTGGCACGCCGCACTTGGCGTATCGCTGCTCACGATCCTCGGCGGCTGGCGTCCACCAATGCGGATTGCCGCGTACGCACTGGTGTCGCTGCTTGTGTCGGTCGCGGTCGCGGCCTTCGCCTCCGGCAATGTCGTCAACGGGATTGCGTTCAGTGCACTGTCGATTGCCCTGTGCGCAGTCGCACGTCGCTTTTCTAATGAGGTAATTCGAATCAATTGGCGAGTCATCGCCCTTCCTGGCATGCTCCTCCTCGCGTTTGGATGGGGATACCCACATTTTCTCGAAACGGGCCATTGGACCGAGTATGCGTATGCAGCGCCCTTGGGTCTTCTCCCGTGCCCGACACTCTCGTCGGTGACGGGCCTGAGCATCCTGTGTGGTCAGTTCGGTTCACGAGCGTGGGTGCGCATACTCACGTCAGCTGGACTTCTGTACGGTGCTATCGGAGTTTTCGTGCTCGGAGTGACTCTCGATTACGTTTTGCTGGCGGGTGCGCTGGTATCTCTCGTGAGTCTCAATCCCTCATCAGGCGGTGCGATAGAACCAGCGCTTCTGCAGTTCCGTCGCGGCCACGTAGAGCAGCATGATGACGACGATAGTGAGCAGTAACACGGGTGGTAGCGGCACGAAGGCGAAGATACTCGCCGATGGCAGATACGGGATTACGAGAGACACGACGATAAGAATGAGCGTCAACGTGAGAAGCAGTGTGCCGGGCCGGCTCCTAAAGAATGGTCGACGCGTTCGCATCACGAGTGCCACGACCAGTTCGGTGAGCAGTGACTCGACGAACCAACCAGTTTGAAATATCGCGGCGGAAGCCCTGAACCCCACGAGCAATATGACGAAAGTCACAAGATCGAAGAGCGAGCTCAGCGTCCCGAACTCCACCATGTAGCGGCCAATAAAGCGCATGTCCCAGCGTCGCGGGTGATTCACCAGCTCCGGATCGACACTGTCACCGGCGATCCCAACTGCTGGAATATCCGACAGGAAGTTGTTGAGCAAAATCTGTCCCGCAGTGAGCGGCAAGAACGGCAGGAAGAGCGACGCTGCCGCCATGCTGAGCATGTTGCCAAGGTTGGCGCTCGTCGTCACCAGCACGTACTTCAGCGTATTCGCGAATGTGCGTCGTCCTTCTTCGATGCCGTATCGAATGACGTCGAGACCGCGGCGAAGCAGGACGAAATCGGCAGCCTCCCTGGCCACGTCAACTGCCTGGTCCACCGATAGGCTCGTGTCGGCGGCGTGCATCGCAGGCGCATCGTTGACGCCGTCGCCGAGGAATCCGACCACGTGCCCCATCTTCTTCAACGCGAGGATGATTCGCTCCTTCTGGTTCGGATCCACTTCGACGAAGAGTGATGTCTGCTCCGCGACGCGCCATAGTGCCTCGTCGTGCAGGTCGTCGAGCTGTTGTCCGGTCAGCACTCGATCTGTGGACAGCCCCACCAGTGACGCCACATGCTGCGCGACGAGCCGACTATCCCCGGTGATGATCTTGATCGACACGCCGAGTGTTGCCAGAGCCTTGATGGCCTCAGCGACCCCCTCCTTGGGCCGATCGAGAAATGTCAAGAATCCAGCAAACGTCATCTCGCGCTCATCGTCGCGACTGTATGTCGCGCGACGGTCCATGGTGCGTGTCGCCACAGCCAACACGCGCACGCCGCGAGCGGTCCATGCCTCGTATCGCTGTGCGAGCGCATCCCGCGCGGCGGTATCAAGCGGACCGCCGTCGCAGGTCGCTACGCAAATCTCGAGCACGTGATGAAAGGCGCCTTTGACGATGAGGCGGGCGCTGTCGCCGTCCGCGATGGCGACGGTTATGCGCTTGCGGATAAAGTCGAACGGGATCTCCCCAAGCTTCTCAACCTGCGGCATGTCTTCGACGCACGCACGCGTGATCGCGTCGTCGAGCGGGCTTTCGATTCCGGTTTCGAAGGCCGCGTTGCACGCGGCCAGACTGAGGACCTGCGGCGATGGCCGGCCTTGCGCGTCGTAGGAACCCTCGACCTGGACCACGCCCTCGGTCAGCGTGCCAGTCTTATCGGTGCACAACACATTCATGCTGCCGAGATTTTCGATGGCGTTGAGTCGCCTGACCAGCACGCCGCGACTGGCCATCGACTGCGCGCCGCGTGCGAGGTTCACACTCAGGATTGCCGGCAGCAGCTCCGGACTCAGACCCACGGCGAGAGCCACGGAGAACAACAGCGTATCCACCGGCGGCCGCCCACTCAGCACGTGCACCGCGAACACGAGCAACACCATGATCAGCATGGTGCTCGTGAGCAAATACCCGAATCGTCGAATTCCGCGATCGAACTCTGTTTCAGGCGGCCGCAAGGCGAGACGATGGGCAATGGCACCGAACTCGGTGTCTACTCCGGTGTGAACCACGATGCAGCGCGCCGTTCCACTGCGAACATTGGTCCCCATGAAGACACAATTGGTGCGCTGAGCGAGCCCGGCCTCGCTGGAGATGACGCCGGGAAACTTCTGGACAGGGAAGCTCTCGCCAGTCAACACGGCTTCGCTGACGAAGAAATCCGTGGCCTCGAGAATCACCGCGTCGGCGGGCACGAGACTGCCCGCTGCGAGCAGCACGATGTCACCTGGCACAACCGATTCGGTCCGGATCGGCCTCGGCGTCCTGTCTCGTAGCACACGAGTCTGCGCCCCCAGGCGCTCACGCAAGGCTGCGGCAGCTGCTTGCGCGCTGTACTCCCTCGAGTAGCCGATGCCGACGGTGGCGGTGACGATGACGAGAACGATGGCCGCATCCAGCCATTCGCCCGATATCACCGACGCCGCAGCGGCAAACAACAGCAACAGGAGCAGTGGACTCCGCAATTGACTGCCGAGCACATTCAGGCGCGAAATCGAGCGACCTTCGCGCAGCTCGTTAGGACCGAAGGTCTCGAGACGCGCATCGGCCTCCGATTGCGACAATCCATCGATATTCGATCGGAGATCCTGTGCCAGGGCTGCCGCCGGCAGCGACCAGTAAGCCACGAGCGGACGGGACGCGTGTGCGAGCGGTGCAGGCTGGATTGATCGCTGCGAGCACCAGTAGCCAGGGAGCATCGGGAACCAGAAGCTCAGTCCGCGGAAAAGCAACGTGGCCGATAACCCCGTCGCGACGTCGAGGCCGATCAGCCGCAGCATAAGGACTGATGTCGCTTCGAATGTGCCTAGTCCGCCTGGCAGGATGCCCATCGTGCGGAACAGGCTCGCGATCATGAAACTGGCGAAGACGCGATCCACCGAGATCTGCGCGCCGAGCGCGCGCAGCAGGCACCACATGGTGCCAGCATCGAGGAGCACGATGACAATCTGAAGACCGATCGTGTGGATCAGTAACCGATTCGTACGCATCAAGCGACGGTCGGCGCCGACAACGAAATCAAGCAGCCCACGCACCGCTCGAAGCCTCCCCAGGGCGGCGGGAAGCTGGATCGCTGCTCGCCCTCCCAGTGCCAGCACGATGCCGCTCATGAGAACTGAGAAGAGCAGGAACAGCAGCGCCGTGGTGAACACGAACAGATTCAGCTGCCCCCGCCTCGCGAGCAGGGCGAGAGCGACGATCAGGGTGGCCACGTAGCCAAGGTGGTACGAGGCGATGTTGATGAGAACAACCGCCTTCACGGCCGGCCCCGGCAAACGCAGCCCATTCAGCGCGCGGGCAACCAGCACGCTACTGCTGAGACCGGCGGACGGAATCGCCTGGTCGGCAAATACTTTCGCCAGACTGAGTTGATATGCCGCGCTTCTCGACAGAGAGCTACCCGCACCGTGGATGACACGGCGCCAGACACCGCCCTGCGCGATGTACGTGCCGGCTTGCAGCGCGATCGCCACCGCGATCCATCCAGGCCTGGCGCGCTGGATGATAGTGATGAAGGCGCTCTCCTCGGAAAAGTGCAACGCGGCCGCGATCACGACGCCGAGGAGCGCGGCACCGAGTGCCCAGGACATCCAAGGCACTCGGCGCGACTCTGGGGGCCATGGGGGCGTGGTCATGCCTTCGTCAGTTGCTGACGCTCGTCCAAAGTTGACTTGGCGACACCCATCTCGAGGACCATTCGTCCGTCAACACGCCCGGCCCGCAGATCCTCGAATACCCGGTTCACATCATCGAGTTCCGTGCGATGAATGTGGGCCGTGACCTTTCCGTTGGCCGCAAACGCAAGCGCTTCCGACAGGTCTTGCCGCGTCCCGACGATCGACCCGCGGACCGTGATGCGCTTCAGCACAACGTCGAAGATCGGGGTCGGGAAGTCGCCCGGGGGAAGACCGACCAGACTCACGGTGCCTTTGCGCCGCACCATTTGAAGCGCCTGGCCAAACGCAGGAACCGACACCGCCGTGACCAACACTCCGTGGGCTCCGCCGTCACTGGCCTTGACCACATCGGCAATAGCATCCGGTGATCGCCCGTTCACGACGACGTCCGCACCAAGCGTTCGCGCCAGCGCGAGCTTCTCATCAGCGACGTCAACGCCAATGACCTGCAGACCCATCGCCTTCGCGTACTGCACGGCGATATGACCGAGCCCTCCAATGCCAGAGATGACAATCCACTCGCCCGGTTTCGCCTCGGTTTCCTTGATCCCCTTGTAGGTCGTCACTCCCGCACAGAGGATGGGCGCCAGAGCAGCGAAGTCTGCACGAGCAGGCAGGCGCCCGACGTAGGCCGCCGACCCAAGCGCGTACTCCGCAAACGAGCCGTTGACACCGTAGCCGCTATTCCGCTGCTGTGTGCAGAGCGTCTCCCATCCGGTTACGCAAAACTCACACTTGCCGCACGCATCGTGCAGCCATGCAATGCCGACGGCATCGCCTTCTCTCAAGTCCTTCACTCCGGGACCCAGCGCGGCAATGATGCCGGTGCCCTCGTGACCCGGGATGAATGGCAGTGCAGGTTTGATTGGCCAGTCCCCATCCGCCGCATGGAGGTCTGTATGACAGACGCCGCTCGCGACGATCTTCACGAGAACCTCCCCTGGCCCTGGGATGGGAACAGGAACCTCTTCGATCGTGAGCGACTGGCCAAACGCTCGAACGACCGCTGCGCGCATCGTCTTAGCCATCTGTGACTCCTTTCTGGATGACGAGGCAAGCAGCATGCCCGTGCCGCCGCAACCGAACGTGCCCGCCAGCGCCATGAGTAGCCATCCGACACGCGCGTGGGTCGATAAAATTCCCACACGCGTCGAAAGATTTCCGATCGCAGTGTTACCCCTGTCACGTGGTCGTTACGTGGACGTTGCAGCTCGCATCTGGCGTCGCATTTCGGAGTGCGGCTTCCACCGCCCGTCGAACTTGTAACAGGCACCCGGGTTGCCTAGTGATGTCGTCATGACGCAGCGATGCCGAGAATTCACCGAGCTGATGAGCGAGTTCGAAGCGATTCATCACGATATGGATCGGCTGATCGCCGACTCCGCAGACCTACTTCAAGACGTCGATTCCGGAAATGCGATGAGCGCCCGGAATCTCTTGCACTATCTCGCCCTGCGCAGCCGCGATCTGCGGCCGTTACAGACGCGACTCGCAGCCGTTGGGCTCTCCTCGTTAGGACGAGCGGAGTCCAATGTCCTTGCCGCCGTAGATGCCGTCACCCTCGTGCTGCGGCAGCTTGCCGGCACACAGCGCTGTGAGACAGGCGCAATCGAGGCCATCGATGCAGCCGCCGGCCAACGTCTGCTCGACTTGCACACCGACGCCATTTTTGGTCCGCGCCGGTCGAGCCGCGGCGCCGCCATCATGGTCACCATGCCGACAGAGGCAGCAAGCGACTTCACACTCGTTGACCACCTGCTGCGTGAGGGCATGGACTGCATGCGGATCAACTGTGCGCACGATGGTCCGGACGAGTGGGCGCGGATGATCGAGCACTTGCGTCGGGCCGAGGCCCGTCGCAATCTTTCGTGCCGCGTCCTGATGGATCTCGCCGGTCCAAAGATCCGCACAGGCTCGGTCGAGCCTGGACCGTCCGTAGTCAAGGTGAAGCCCGAACGTGACATGCTGGGCCGCATCACGGCACCGGCCCGTGTCTGGCTGTACGCAGAGGAAGCACCGAGACCGTCTCCCACACCGAGCGCCGCGTCACTTCCGGTGCCAGGCCCGTGGTTGCGTCACCTGGCATGCGGAGACGTGGTGTGCCTGACCGATGCACGGGGTGCCAACCGCCGGTTGCCAGTGATCGTTACCGATCGCGAGGGGTGCTGGCTCGAGTCGGGCGGGACCTGTTACATCGAATCGGGCACCCCGCTAGCGATAGAACGCGGGGGCGCGAGAGTGGGGACTGCGCACGAGGGAGCTGTCGGTGAGCTACCGCCGCGCGAAATCCCGCTCATGCTGGCGACGGGAGACCAGCTCGTCGTCACGCCTTCGACGATTCACGGGCGGAGTGCCATTCGGGACGCCCGCGGCCGTGTCCTGACCCCTGCCACGATCGGGTGCACGGCGGACGAAGTGTTCAAGGACGTGCGCCCCGGCGATCGGATTTGGTTGGACGACGGGAAGATTGGCGGGCTGGTTGATCGATGCGAGCCCGACCGGCTGCACGTGCGTATCACGCGTACTCGGGCCCGCGGCGCCCGACTCGGTGCTGAAAAGGGCATCAACCTGCCAGACACATTGCTGCACCTGCCGGCAATCACCGACAAGGATCGCCACGACCTGGAATTCATCGCCCATCATGCCGACATGGTGGCGCTCTCGTTCGTCAACTCTGCAGCCGACGTTCGCGAGCTTCGATCCCTGCTCTCCTCGTACGGCGGCCGGCAACCGGCAATCGTGCTCAAGATCGAGACGGTCCGCGGCTTCACGAATCTCCCCTCCATGCTGCTCGAGGCGATGAAGTCGCCGCGGTGTGCGGTGATGATCGCGAGGGGCGACCTTGCCGTCGAGTGTGGCTTCGAGAGGCTGGCCGAGGCACAGGAAGAGATTCTGTGGCTCTGTGAAGCGGCGCACGTCCCGGTCATCTGGGCCACACAGGTGCTCGAAACGCTCGCCAAAGAAGGAATGCCGTCGAGGGCGGAAGTCACCGACGCGGCGATGGCCCACCGCGCCGAGTGCGTGATGCTCAATAAGGGGCCTTACATCGTTGAAGCCGTCAAGGCACTCGACGACATCCTGCGCCGCATGCATGGCCATCAGACCAAGAAGCGGTCGATGTTGCGCGAGCTGCAGCTCGTCTCCAGCTTCCGCAAGGCGCGCGCAGCCAGAGACTCCAAGACAAGACCATTACCGAGTCCTGCCATCGCGGTGCGTGACAGCACGTGACTCCGTCAGGACTTGTTGCGCGTGAGACCTCGACGCAGGCTTGGCAGCTCATTGCGGTAGGCGGGCGCATCCCCGTAATTGGCGAAGCTCTGGTAGCGCGAATGGGGGCTCTGCCCTCGAGGATGTATGCCGGAATGCTTTGGCGAAGCCGACGATGTTGTGCGCGAAGCTCCTGATAGAACCACACGCGACCGCGATGCATCCGGTAGTGCCAGCGGCGACGCCGCCTTTCGATCTCGTCCTGCCGGCGAAGCGTCACCAGGCGCGGACGGCCGAATGAACCTTCTTGTGAGGTACACGGTGATTCAACGTCCGCCTTGCGTTCGCTGTGGCACCGCGCTCGAGGCCACGTCCGACCGCCTCGAGCAGGTCCGATACGGTGACGATTCCAACCGGCCGGCCTGAATCGATCACCACCAGGCAGCCGATCGACCGGCCGCGCATGACATTGGCCGCCTGCCGGATCGTCATCGCTGGCGGAGCGGTCACGGCAGGCGCTGTCATCAGTTCGCCAACGGTCTTGGTCGCTCGGATCGAGGCGCCTCTGCGACTACCCGCGTCACGATCGGACAGGACGCCGATGGCACGGTCTTCTTTAGTCACGACGAGATGATGGATGCCGTGAACGCGCATCACATTCCACGCGTCGTCGGCCGACGCTGTTGCTGAAATCGTTCGAACCTTTGCGGTCATTACATCCTGCAATCGCATGACGAGCCTCCATTCGAGCCAGAGTCGGAGCGAACCCCACATCTCACAAAAGCACAGAGCGAACCACCTGCCAGAATCGCGGGAATCCTCATGTCGCGCAGCGAACCCAACCGGGAACGCCAATCGCCTGCGGGCGATCTTCCGCCCTGGTGCGGATTAGTTCGCACGTGCTTGGTCATCCAGGCGCGCTGTCCGACGCAATCGCTCGACGACCGCTCGCGTGGCCAGGTCCGTGGTTTGCTTCACGTAAGAAGAGGAGACCGCCCATGCATCCGATCAACCAGCAGATCGCCAACCGATTGGAAGAGGCAGCCCATCTCCTTCACGATCAGGGCGCGGATCGCTTTCGTGTCAGTGCCTACCTCAAGGCAGCCGAGGCGATTCGATCTCTGGTCGAACCGATCGACGAGATCCACAGATCACGCGGACTCGCGGGGTTGCAGGAGATTCGCGGCATTGGTGAAAGCATTGCGCGTGCAGTCCGCGAGATGCTCACGCACGGCCGTCTTCCGATGCTCGACCGCCTGCGCGGCGAATCGAATCCGATTGCGCTCCTGGCATCCGTGCCTGGCGTCGGGAGAGTCCTGGCCGACCGGCTGCACGAGGAGCTCGGCCTCGAAACGCTGGCAGACGTCGAAGCCGTTGCGCATGATGGCCGACTCGCATCCGTCGCCGGCTTTGGTGAAAAGCGCCTCGCCGGCGTACGCGACTCGCTCGCGCATCGGCTGGGACGCATCAGTCTGCAGCCCTCGTCAGCGGCGTCCCCTAAGGTGAGCGAACTCCTCGATGTTGATCGTGAGTACCGTGAGAAGGCCGGCGCGGGGCAACTGCAGCGGATTACGCCTCGACGATTCAACCCTATGCGCGAGGCGTGGCTGCCGATTCTTCACACCCGCCGCGGCACGCGACACTACTCGGCCCTCTTCTCAAACACGGCACGCGCCCACCAGGCTGGCAAGACACGCGACTGGGTCGTCCTGTATAGCGACAATGGCTCCGGCGATACGCGCCATACGGTCATCACTGCCATGTTTGGTGCGCTGCGTGGACGACGCGTTGTCGCGGGGCGTGAAAGCGAGTGCCATGCGTTCTACGACGAGTGCGGGCCGACCCGGCCTATGCGACGAACTGGCGTGGCGGGCGCGGAGCCACTCCGCGATCGCGCGGTGTGAGCACGACCTGCGCGGAAGGACTTCCACGTTTGAGATCTGCGTCGCGTTCACTACAACAAGCGAACGACGGCGTCGAGTTTTGACAGAGAAGCCGGCGGTCGAGTGACTGATCTGACAGGTGCGCCGCTCGATTTCACGAACGGGCGTCGTCTGCTGCGCAACACCGGGATGTTCGCCTCGAACGCCATCCTCCACACCCGTGCGCTCGAGGCTATTCGGAGTGCCGGTTGACACCACGCACTGCTTACGCCACATCTGCGCGCGTCTTGACGTTCTCGCGCTTTCGCCGGACGACATCTTCGAGGCGACGCCGCACGATATCAAATGCCTCTTGTATCACCACGTGCGCATCCGGGTGCGCATCGCCGGGCTGGTTGTTCACGCGCTGCGATCGAGCTCCCGTCGCCAGTGGGGGTACGTGATCGACAACCACGTCCTCGCCCGGCAGCGACAGCTCGATGCGAATGTGCAACGGTCGATGCCGATGCCGGTGCGGTGCCTGCAGCACGACGCGACATCCGACAATCCGTGGATAGAACGAATCGAGCCAAGCTACGCGCGAACGGACCTCTTCCTCCAGTTCGGGAGCGGCAGCCATGTTACGAAAACTGATCTGAACAGGTCTTGTCGTCATTGCCCGGCCCTCCATGCACTCGTTCAGCACATTTCATCGAACTCATTGACCTTCGAATCGTGGAACGACTGGACGATGATCCGGTTATCGACGTGAGCAATACCGGGAGCGTTTGCCGCGGCCTGCTCAGCCGACTCCCGCTGCAGGCACGTGGCGACCGATCCCGTCAGCGTCGCGGTGTTGCCCGATACCGTCACGGTAATGTGACGGGCATCCAGGTCAGCGTTGTGATGCAGCGCTTTGACGATGCGATGGCGCACATCACTGAGCGCAGCTGTGGGCGCCACACTGATGTAATTGATGACCTCACGCACTCCGCGGATATGGCGAACGGCCCGTTCGGCCATCTCTTTCTGATACAACCACTCCACTTTTCCTGTGAGGGTCAGGTGGCCGTGGTGTACCGCGGCTTGGACCGTCTCTGGAATCGTGCTGCAGATTTGCAGGACACGCGTAGCGTCGTGGGCAATGTCGGCATCGGTCCGCTCGAGACGAAGGCGGACCTCGATGTGGTTGACGACGGCGCGGACGCCGTGCACCCGCTTGGCGGCCCGCTCGGCCGCGAGCTTGCCGAAATAGGTTTCGACAAAACCGCCCAGGGTGATGGTGCCATTTTTCGCCGCGACACCGACACCACTCGCGTCTACTGCGGGATCCCATTCCAGCTGTCTCAGCACAGCGTCACGTACTCGGAAGTCCGCCTCAGTCAACGTCGTGGTTGCCATAAAAGCCTCCCTCACTGTCCACAGGTCATGAGCTAATCCTCCGTGTGCGTTCTCCTTATCGCTCTGCCAGTAGCGCGTCTTCAAGGATGTCGATCACGAGATCGGCACGAACGTCCACCAGCACGAGATCAGCACCGACGAACCGGTATTCGAGCCCTTCGGGGAGTTGCGGCAGCGCCACAAGCATCGACAGCCACATTGCATTGCCAGAGTTCCACGGGAACGGCCCGTTGACCGCGAGTGGCGGCACCTCCGCCTCGTTGTCCTCCTCCATCTCCTGCAGCAAGACCGCCGCATCGAAGTTCCCCAGAGCGCGAGCGATGCGTCGCCGAAACAGCTCCACGACAGGTGCTGTGAAGACCTCTCCACGGGTGACTCCCGATCTTTCCAATCGGATGGCATGACCGAGCGAGTCGATCGCGGTCCGGATCCGCGCAGGGTCGGCGGTCACCTGCAGTGGCGGCGTCCGTCGAGCGAGCCGCCGCTGCACAGCGACGTAGTCCTGCACTGACTGCTCGAATACGGCAAGCGCTGCGTATTCGTGTGTGGCGAAGGCGCCATCGTTCTCTTGCCGAACGGTAGCTGCTCCTGTGAACACGGGAGGGATAAACAGCAGCACGGAAATTGTCACCAGCAGTTGCCTTGCCATGAGAACCTCCTTCGCCTGGTGCGTATTAGCGGCGTTATGCAATCGCTTGGTGCGCGGGTCCCGAAACGCGACGGTCCAGCCGTTGATGCACGAGGTCGAGTAAATCGGCCGCCGTCACAATCCCCACGATGCGCCGGTCTTCGACCACGACTAGGCAGCCAATCGCGCGGCCGCGCATGATGTTCGCCGCTCGTCGCAGTGATGTCGCCGGGGAGGCGGTGACCACCGTTCGGGTCATCAAATCTGCGACCGTTGTGCTTTCCCTGGCACGCCTGCCTTTGATTTCGCCGAAGTCACGAGCGGACAGCACGCCGACAATGCGGCTGTCCTCAGTGACGACCAGATGGTGAACCCGCCGCAACCTCATAAGCTCCCATGCGATGTCAGCCGTCGTATCCGGCGACACCTGGTACACGTGATCGGTCATCACGTCGTGCAAGCGCATGGCAAGCCTTGTAGCCATATCCAAGCAGAGAGCACTTACTGGGCCAAGCCTTCGGTTCGCAGTTCGCGATGCTCGGGGCACGGTACAAACCGCGACGGTGGGGGATATTCAGCGGTCGATGCGAACGATCACGCATCGTATTCGAGGGCGTTCGAGGAACGCGCACGCACGTCTCTCGAAATCCGACGGATCGCATAGAGGCACGGCACTTGCTCTAGGCGGCTGTGAGGAGATCTCACCGTGAAGAAGATCTGCGTGCTTGCGTTGTTGATTCCTGCGTTGGTCGCCGGGTGGCGCATGTCTGAGCCAACGGTTGCGGCAGCCCCAGAGCCAGCGACCAAGGCACAAATGAACATGCTGCAGTTGATGCGCGCATTTCCGTTCCCGCACGCGAACGTGCTCTTCGACACGCAAGGGCGAGATCCCATCGGACCGGAAAAGAAGCAATCCATGGTGTTCAGTGTGTATCGGTGGGGTGATTCCGATACGTACGCGGGATGGGAGGGCGTCGAGAATAGCGCTCTGGCACTGGTGGAGATGGCGCCGATTTTGTTGACGCCGCGCGCGTGCTCGAATGGGATTCCAGCACCGGTCACCCAGCCAGAGTGGAAGAAAGCCGTCCAAGGTCTCGTGATGGCTGGAGAGAAAGCGCACCAGGCCGCGCTCACACGAAACATGGATGCCATGCTGGACGTCGGCGAGACGCTGAGCAGCGCCTGTGCCGCCTGCCACGATCGATATCGTGATGTGGACCTTGACGGTGGGACACGCTGCAAGGCTGGAAAGTAGGCGCGCAGGATGGCCAGGATCCTCGGCGCCATCGCCACCTCGCATACGCCCACGATCGGCTTCGCCCTCGACACTCAGAAGCAGAACGATCCGGATTGGGCGCCGATCTTCGCCGGGTACAAGCCGGTGCAGGATTGGCTCGCGGCCAAACAGCCAGACGTGCTGTTGATTGTCTTCAATGATCACGTCACGTCGTTCTTCTTCGACCACTACTCACAGTTCGCCCTCGGTATCGGCGAGTCGTATGCGCCGGCAGATGAGGGTGGCGGGCCGCGGGCATTGCCGCCCGTCCGCGGACACGCACCGCTCGCCCGCCATATCGCGGCGGGCCTGGTGGCGGACGAGTTCGATCTCTCGTACTTCCAGGACAAGCCGCTCGATCACGGGTGCTTCTCGCCGCTCTCGATGCTGTGGCCGCACGAGCCGCACTGGCCGGGTGCTATCGTGCCACTGCAGGTTGGTGTGCTGGAGTTTCCGATTCCCTCAGCGCGGCGCTGCTATCGCCTGGGCCAGAGCCTGCGGAAGGCGATCGAAAGCTATCCGGACGACCTGAAAGTGGTCCTCGTCGCAACCGGCGGTCTGTCACATCAGGTGCACGGTGAGCGATGCGGGTTCAATAACACCGAGTGGGACCTGCGGTTTCTCGATCTGATCGAGAAGGATCCCGAGCATCTGACCCAGATGACGCACGCCGAGTACGCCGCACTCGGCGGCCTCGAAGGCGCCGAAGTCATCATGTGGCTCGTGATGCGCGGCGCGCTCTCTCCGAGGATCCGCAAGCTCCATCAGAGCTACTACCTTCCGAGCATGACCGGGATTGCGACGGCGATCTACGAGGACGATGGGCCAGCAGTGCCGGTACCGGATTCAACGTATTTGTCGAACATGCATCACCAACTCGCTGGCATCGAGAAACTGGAAGGTACCTATCCGTTCACGCTGGAACGCAGCGTCAAAGGTTATCGGTTGAACAAATTCCTGCATGCCTTAACCGACCCTGCCTGGCGCACACGGTTCCGCGACGATCAGGAGATGCTCTTCGCAGAAGCCGGACTGACTGCGGAAGAACGCCATCTGGTGCGCACACTCGACTGGCGAGGCATGATTCATTACGGCGTGAGCTTCTTCATGCTCGAAAAGCTCGGCGCAGTCCTCGGAATCTCGAATCTGCATATCTACGCCGCCATGAGAGGCGAGACATTGGACGAGTTCCGCAAAACACGAAACGCGCCCGGCGCGCTGTACTCCGTGGCCGGCACCGGAGCCGGGCGCGCGCCGGCCGGATGGGACGAAGGCGGCGGCAGCCATTGAACGCTGCCTTCAGCCCTCGAATTCGGTATCCAGGACCTCACGCACCCTGGCCGCGAGCGCGCGCTTCGTGAACGGCTTCTGCAGAACGAGATCGCCTCCGCCGTTGACATTCAGTCGGCCCGACTCCGGGAAGTAGCCCGAAACGAACAGACACTTGAGACCGGGATAGAGGGAGCGCAGATGATCCGCCAGCTCGCTACCACTGGTCTCGGGCATGACCATGTCCGTCACGAGGAGATCGATCCTGCCGCCACGCTCGTGCGCGATTTGGACGGCCTCCGCCGCCGCTGAAGCGGGCAGCACCGTATAACCGAGCGTCTCGAGCATACGCGCGGTCAGGCGAAGGACCATGGGCTCGTCCTCCACGAGCAACAGCGTTTCCGATCCCCCGTGGACCCGCGCCTCACTCCCGTCGCCGATATCGACCGTCGCATCGATCACGCGCGGCAGCAGGACACTGAGCGTGGTGCCGTGTCCAGGCGCGCTCTCCGCGGTGATGACGCCGTTGTTCTGCTTCACGATGCCATAGACGGTTGCCAGCCCAAGGCCGGTTCCACGTCCTTCACCTTTTGTGGAGAAGAACGGTTCGAAGATGTGTGCCTTGGTTTCTTCATCGATCCCACGACCATCATCGGCGACCTCCAGCGCCGCATAGTCTCCAGGCACGATCCATGGCTCGCGGACCGGGTCACCATCGTCGATCGTGATGTTTCGTGTGCGAACGATGATGTGGCCGTGGCCTGCGATGGCATCGCGCGCATTGACAACCAGATTGATGAGCACTTGATCGACCTGGGCTGGATCGATTCTCGTCAGCCACAAATCGCCAGGCAGCCATCGCAGCTGGATGTCTTCACCAATCAACCGCCGCAGCATGTTGAGTGAGCCGGCAATCAACTGATTCAGGTCGACCACCTTCGGCCTGACCGGTTGCTTGCGGGCGAAGGCAAGCAGCTGACGCGTGAGATCCGCCGAACGGCGGGAGGCGTTCTGGATCTCGAGCAGTGGCGTATACAGCGGCGAGGCGGAGTCGAGCTCCCTGAGGCCGAGTTCGGCGTAGCCGCCGATGACATTCAGCATGTTGTTGAAGTCATGCGCCACGCCGCCGGCGAGCCGTCCGACGGTCTCCATCTTCTGCGCCTGGAGCAGCTGCGCATGGAGTCGCTCGCGTTCGGCCTCTGCATGCTTGCGATCGGTGATGTCGACAGTGGCGCCGATTGTACGCACCGCGCGTCTCTCGGCACTCTCACCCCCAAAAAACGTCTGCGACTGCGCGCGCACCCACCGGATTCCGTCAGGAGCTGTCAACCGGTATTCCATGTCGAAGAGGCCGTCGTCGCTCTGGTGAGCGCGCCGTATGGTCGCCTCGACCTGCTCGCGATCCTCAGGAAGGATCACATCTGCAGGTACCCGGCCACCCCCCGGGGTCGCCTCGAAATGGACATGCTCCTCGGCGCCCCACTCATGAATGTTGCGCATCTCCGGTGACCAGTAGACCGAGCCTGTTTGATGATCGTGATCGAAGATGCCGATCTTCGCCACCCGTGTCACCTGGCGAAGACGCTCCTCGTTGCCGCGTGTGGCTCGCTCGACCTCTTTCAAGGCGGTCACGTCGCGAAGCGCGCCTATCGTGCGCACCGGCCGCCGCGCGGTTCCTTCCCCCTCGAAGAAGGTCTGCGATCGCGCATTCACCCAACCTATGTCGCCATCGGGCCGCACGATGCGATGCTCGAGCTCGAAGACGCCATGCTCGGATTCATTGGCCTCGTGAACAGCCTGAAGAACGCGCCCGCGGTCCTCGGGATGCAGCAGTTCCAACCAGCCGGGTCTCTCCAATTCTGGCCGGTGCTCGAAGAACACTGGGCGATCCGGATCCAGTCCATAGATGTCACGCGCCTCGCGCGACCAGTAGACCGAGCCACTCCGATGGTCGTGATCGAAGATGCCGATCTTCGCGAGACTCGTGATCTGCCGTAGACGCTCCTCATTCAGACGCAGGGCCTGCTCGCCTTCTTTGACTGCCGTCACGTTCCGAATGAAGCCCTGCACCGCCGTGATGCGGCCCGCCCGATCGCGAATCGGCTGCACGATACTGTTGAACCACATCGTCCGGCCTGCCAGATCCAACCTGTCGTCGGCATTGAGAACCCGACCTGTGCGCACGACCTCCTCGACACCGGCGCGAAAGGTGGCAGCAACGTTCGGCGGAAAGAGGTCGTCGACTCTCTTGCCGATCACCGCGTCCTGCGTCATGCCCAGGATCTCCGCAGCCGCCGAGTTGACGTAGATGAACCGTCCGCTCGCATCTGAGACGAAGATCACGCCCTGGGCCGATTCCACGAGAGACCGGAACGTCCACTCATCACCTGTCAGCTTCAGCGTCGACAGGTCCCGACATCTTGCGAGCCAGCGAGAATCCTTCAACAGACGTATCGCAATGTGAGTCGGCAGAATTCCGCCATCTTGACGGCGGATGCCGCCTTCTCGAGTGATCGCCCCACGTGAATCCTCCGCATCGTCCAGGGCGCCTGCGTGGAGCGGCACGAACGGCTCGACGGAGCGGCCCGGTGAGAAGCGTACGAATAGAGACGAGAGCGTCAGACCTATGATTTCGTCAAAGCGATAACCGGACAGCTCGATGGCGCGACGATTGGCAGCGATGATTTGCCCGTCGCGGTCTGCGATGAGCAGCGCATCGTCGCTGTCACCGAATAGAGCTTCGCTGAGTTCATCCAAATGCTCACTCCCTTGATAAAGATGATCGTATGTCACCGACTGCGGATCGGGTTGCGCTCCCCTTCACGCCAGCGGACGATGGCCTTGCGCATTTCCTCGAGCAAGAGCATCGTCAGCGCAAAAGGAACGATGATCGCCCACGTGCCGTAACCGATCGGCGCGGTTCCGAAGATCGCGTGGCCGGGTCCGGTGTAGTCGATCAGCAGAATCAACGCGATCTCCGCCACGATGCCAGCCCAGAGCACGCGGTTCTTGAAGAGCGGGAAGGTCACAATCGATCTCCGACGACTGCGACAGAGCAGGACGTTCACGACCTGCATCAAGACGATCGCCGTCAGGCACGCCGTGGTCGCCTGCCGGTACAGCGCGCTCGTCGGCGACACTTCCACTCCCCATTGCCAACCCGCAGCGTGGAGTACAAAGAAGAATGCCCCCATCGCCGCGAACGCTTCCAGCACACCGAGAAACGCGTACGCACGAATCAAGAGCCCCGCTGTCAGCAGTCGATCCTGCCGGGCTCGAGGAGGCCGTCGCATGACTCCAGAATCAGGCGCCTCAGCACCAAGGCCGAGGGCCGGCACCATGTCGGTGCCCAGATCGACGGCCAGAATCTGAATGACCGTGAGCGCAAGCGGCACGCGCGCAAACGCGAAAGCGAGATACGGAACGAGCTCCGGAACATTGGACGTCAGGATGTAGGTCAGAAACTTCCGAATGTTCTCGAAGACCGTGCGTCCCTCTTCGACCGCATCGACGATGCTCGCAAAGTTGTCGTCGAGGAGCACGAGATCCGCGGCCTCTCGCGCCACGTCGGTACCTGACATGCCCATCGCGATGCCGATGTGCGCGGCGCGAAGTGCTGGGGCGTCGTTGACACCGTCGCCGGTCACCGCGACGATGCACCGCTTGCGCTGGAGCGCGGTGACGATTCGCAGCTTCTGCTCTGCCGAGACGCGCGCGCACACGATTTCCGGTGCGTCGAGCGCAAGTTGGAGCTGCGTTTCCGACAGACGACTGAGATCCTCTCCCGTCAGGACTGTCGCTGGTGCACCCTCCACAAGGCCGATCTCGCGCGCGATTGCCAACGCTGTATGCGGGTGGTCGCCCGTCACCATGATGATCTTGATGCCTGCTTCGCGGCATCGCCGTACCGCGTCGGGCACTTCGGGTCGCGGCGGATCCTCAAAGCCAACGAGCGCGGTCATGACCAGGTCCTGTTCCGCATCCGCCAGCACGTAGGTGGCCGGAAGGCATCGATACGCGAAGCCAAGCACCCGAAGACCGCGATCGGCCATTTTCGTGGCGGCCTGGGCAAACGCCGTTGCGTGTTCGCCGGTCAGCAGCTGAGGCCGGCCCTCGATTTCCACCCAGGCGGCACGTGAGAGCAGTTCCTCGGGCGCGCCTTTCACCAACATCAGACACTCGCCCGACACCCGGTGCACCGTCACGAGGCGCTTGCGCTCGGGCTCGAACGGAATCTCGTCGATGCGTTCGAACACGGGCGCATCGCCGAGTGCGTCCGCCGCCATCCGCGACAGCGCCTGCTCCATAGGATCGCCAATCCATTGACCACGACTCGGTTCCCCGACGTACTTGAGGTCATGGCAACACGAAGCACACTCCAGGAAGCGCCGATGCGATGCAGCGAACGGCGCGGTTCGCGTTTCGGCCGGATCGACGAAGGCACCGTCGAAGACCGAGCGGATCTCCATTCGATTCTGCGTGAGGGTGCCAGTCTTGTCGGTGCAGATGACCCCGGCACAGCCGAGCGTCTCCACACTCGGCAGGTGCCGCACCAAGGTGTTCCGCTTCGCCATGCGACGCGCCGCCATGGCCATCGCGAGCGTCACGGTAGGTAACAACCCTTCAGGTACGTTCGCGACGATGATGCCGATCGCGAAGATGAGGCTGACGGATGTTGAGAGACCGATGAAACGGCCGACCACGAACACAACGACGCCGATCGCCAACGCCAATGCCGCAATCAGACGACTCAGTGCGGTGATCTCGTTCTGAAGCGGCGATGGTGCGTCAACCGTGATCTGTGTCAGGTGGGCGATCCGGCCAAACGCCGTGTGCATCCCGGTCGCGAACACCAGAGCCCTGGCTTCGCCGCTCGTAATGGATGTGCCCGCCAGCACTACGTTCCGGCTGCGCAACAGGTCCGTCTCGGCCGACGGGCTGGCCTCTCGGGACACCGGGCGCGCTTCGCCAGTCACAGTAGCGTTGTTGGCACGCACTCCAACGGCGTCGACAAGGCGGCAATCGGCCGGGACGTGATCTCCCGCAGAGAGGAAGATAATGTCACCAGGAACGACACCTTCAGACGGCACCACGATCGTGCTGCCGCCGCGCAGCGTCCTCACCTGATGTGGAAGGAGACGCTGCAGAGCCGCCATGGTCTCTTCGGCTTTGTATTCCTGCCAGAACGAGAACGCGCCGTTGATCACGATCACGGCAATGATCGCTGCGGCGAGCGTCGCCATTCCCTGCCCCGGCGTCCACCAGTCCGCGATCAGAGCGAGGAGAGCCGCGACCCAGAGCAGAACGGCGAAGAAGTGGGTGAACTGGCTGATGAAGCGTATGCCGACCGATGTTCCTGCAAGACGTTCGATGCGATTGGGTCCGAACTCGACGAGACGCGCGGCAGCCTCCTCCAGCGACAAACCGCCAGGTGCGCTGCGCAGAGTCGTGAATGCCTCGTGCTGAGGAAGCTGCTGAATCAGCATCGCCGGGCCGCCCTGCGGGCCTGCCGTTCAGGCCCCGCGTGAGGCGTCGCCGTGCAGCGTGTGCAGATAGTGAAAGCGCGCTTCGATTTCACTGAGCTTCGCACTGGCGTAACGTGATGCCTCCGCCAATAGGCGCCGTGCGGCCTCGTCGTTGCGCATCCGCAGAGCGTGAAGCTCCTCGCCTCCACCAGCAAGGTAAGCCGCAATGAGATGACGTTCCAGGTCCGCGAGAGGCTCTTCGACGGGGACGGTGTCCGTGAGACGGGATGACATGAAACCCTCCTGCTCGCCCTAGCGTTCGTCCACAGAAAACCTCGCGAAGAGCGCGAGGCCAATCAGTGCTGCCGCACACAACCACAACGCGACGGTGAACGGCACGGCCATGGCGCTCACTCCTTGGATGCAGGTCCCGGTGCAAACGAGCCGCCAGCTTGTGGAGAGTGACCAACGCGTTGAAACTGGAAGAATCTGATCGTGAAGCGAGTATGGCGAGGGACTTTTTCCGTGAGGCTGCGGAAAATTGCGCGATGCATGTAGTCCGGCCGCTACCACGGCATTCGCGAGTCTCGGATCTAAGGGCACAACACGGTGGCGGCAGGCATGCTTCATGCTCTCGCACCCGACGAGCCGTGCTCGGCGACACACACGACGGAGGACTCCGATGCATCTGCACATCCGGCTCGCGCTGGCCGTTCTGCTCATCGCGATCACGTCAGGATCGACACCTTTCGCACAGACGCCGCGCCTGAAGCAGGTGATGCGCGTCAAGCTGGATCACTCACAGAAGATTCTGGAAGCGGTTGTCACCAGCAACTGGCAGTTGCTCGATCGCGAGAGCCGCGAAATGGCGCTGGTCGTTCATGACCCTTCCTGGCAGTCGCTGGCGATGCCAGAGTTCAGACGGCACAGCGAGGCGTTCCTGCGTGCGACCGACGATCTCACGGAGGCGGCGGGAGCGCGGGATCTCGAACGCGCGTCGCTCGCGTTCATCTCGCTGAGCACGAGCTGCGTGAACTGTCATCGGTACCTGGCCCGCGCGCGAATCGTGAGCGAGCATCCCAAGTCGGATTCCCCGACACGTGGACGATGACCAAGAGCATCCCGGTTTCGGCGACAAAGGCCGTCCAAGAGCTGCGCTGGACACTGCTGCTTGTTGACCTCGCGACGCAATTCGCTTTGGCTGAAGGTGAGGTTCTCGAGCACGTTATCCGCGAGGGCCTCGACCGCATTGCACAGACGCTGAACGTTGATCGCGTCTTACTCTTGCAGCAAGAGTGGCAGCGACCTTCCGGATGCAACGTCAAACCGGACGAGCCCCTCTGTTTCAAAAGAGTCGACGACATACCAGGTGCCTCCAATCGAGAAGCACTGCTGCGTCACGGACTCCGCTCGGGCGCTGTTGTTCCCGTCCCTGTCCCGGCAGCTGCGGGACACTCTTATGGATTAGTGTTGGGGTCGAACTGCGAAACCTGCGAGAGTCACGGGGCCATTGCCGTGGCCCAGCTGCGACTTCTCTCCGCAGTTGTCGGTCAGGCTCTTGCGCGCGCGATCGAATCGAATCCAGTCCGACCCGCCTTCAGCGGTCATTGGGGAGTGCGCGAGGAGTTAGTGCGACGTCCGAAAGTCAAAATCTCCGCGACATCAAACAGACTCGTCTCGAAGTGCCCGTCCATGCAGCACGTATTTGAACACGTCGAAAGTGTCGCGTCCCTGTCCTCGACCGTGCTGCTCCTCGGCGAAACTGGCGTGGGCAAGGAGGTTCTCGCAGAAGAAATTCATGCACGAAGTCCGCGCCGCGAGCACGAAATGATCCGAGTCAACTGTGCAGCAATCCCGAGTGCGCTCATCGAAGCGAGTTGTTCGGGCGCGAACGCGGCGCGTACACCGGCGCCATCTCGCGCCAAATCGGCCGATTCGAGGCTGCCAACCATTCGACATTGTTCCTCGACGAGATTGGAGAGCTGTCGCCGGAAGTTCAGGTGAAGCTGCTGCGCGTTCTCGAAAATCGGCTCATTGGGCGCCTCGGAAGCACGCAACCTCTCAAAGTGGACGTGCGCATCATCGCGGCGACAAACCGCGATCTCGGGCGCGCTGTCGCGGCCGGCGAGTTTCGCCAGGATCTCTTTTATCGTCTCAACGTCTTTCCCATCGTGCTTCCTCCTTTGCGTAAGCGCGTCGATGACATTCCGGGACTCGCGTGGCAGTTCATCGACGAGTTCTCCAGAAAGCAAGGCAAACGCGTAGAGGCGATGTCCAAACGATCGATGGAAGCTCTACGTCGTTATCCCTGGCCGGGAAACATTCGTGAACTGCGCAACGTCATCGAGCGCTCGATGATTCAGACCGTAGGTGACACCCTCCTGCTGTCACTGCCGAATGATGTTCGAACCGAACGTCCATCGCCCATTTGCGCCAACTCTGGCGCGAGTAACTTGAGGTGCGGGCCCGCAGATCTGTGATGGTCGGTGACCGGTTTGTGGCTAGAGCGATCGTCAACGGACATTGAAGTCCAACAGAACAGTCACGAGTACATCGACGGGGGTATTCCCCACACGAGCGGGATGGAACCGCCATTCGCGCATGGCCGCGATCGCCTCTTCGTCGAGTCCCGGATCGAGCGAACGCGTCACGCGAATGGACACGGGAATGCCTTCGTAGCTGACAACCACTTCGAGCGCCACAGTCCCCTGGATGCGTTGCCGCATCGCCTCCGCCGTGTATCGTGGCTTGACCTCCTTCAGCAGTGTCGGAGGTACGACGCCGTTGCCCAGGCGGTAAGCGCCGCCGCCGAATCCCCCACCCGATCCCGCGCCGACGCCCGGGCCGATCCCGGATCCGATACCTGAGCCCGCTCCCGTTCCCGCGCCATCGCCACTGCCTGGTCCGCGCGACAGCACCGAGGCGGACGACTCGAGCAGGCCCGGCATCACCATGGTGCCCGACGCCAAGGGCTTCGCCTCCAGAAGCACCTGCTGTGGCGGCGGCGCTGACGCGACGTCTTTTGGCGGTGACACCTCGATACGCCTGGCGACGGGAACGGTGAGCCGATCGTGTCCGATCGCCTTGCCGGCCGATGGCTCCAGTGATTGCTTGTTGCCGCCGCCACCACCGCCGGGGCCGGGCTGTAGCAGGAACACGAGCCTCGGTACTTGCGCCGATTGAGTGGAGGGATCCGGGACGCTCCGACGTGAGCCTCGCGGCAAGGCGGTTACAGAAACGACAATCGAGAAAACTACCAGGTGGAACGCTACCGAGGCGATTCCCCCTCGGTTCGCGGATCGGAATCGTTCCGGCAGACGCGGTGCTGCGAGCGTCAGACAGAGCGGCGAACGGCCTGCGACCGACACTGCTGCGTCAATCGCCGCAGGATGATCGCCGACCGGTATCGGCCCGTACTCGAACAGTCTGAGCCCGCTCGTCGCGCCCACGAGAAGGTGCCGTTGCCGTGGAGCGCGCCACACCAACCGAAGTAACTGACTGTGATCGGCCCACATCGCCGGAGCCCCCACTCACAGATTGGCAAGAGCGGTACCAGGCGTCTTCGGATCTGCAGTGAACACGCGCCCGCGTGCATGACCGCTTGCATTCGGCGACGTCGTAACTTTTCGCGGTCGCCTGAAATCTTTCGCGAAGGAGGAATGCGCGAGCGCCTGCGCGCTCGTGGGGAACAAGGCAACGCCGCTTTAGTACATCTGCCCTGAACTAAATCGAAAACGAAATCGCTGCGGCCACGAGGTCACGCCTGATCGAGAATCGCGCGGATAGCCGCTCTGATGGATGCCGCAAGCGATGGCGGCACCTCTGGCGTAGGCAACGTCCGGCAGATCGCGAGAGTGCGCTTCAGCGAGTCGCAGGCGTCCCGGCAGTAATTGCACTGTGCGAGATGCGCCTCCATTGCCGCGCACACGCCCGGATCAATCTCGTGTTCGACATGCTGTGAGAAGAGCGTGAGGATGTCCGGACACATCGCACTACGCGGTGATTCGCTGTCTGGGCGGCGCAATAGCGGCGCAAGCTTCTGGCGCACCGTTACCCTCGCTCGGTGGAGCCGACTCTTGACGGCATCGACGCTCGTTCCCAGGATCTGGGCCACCTCCGCCGCCGATAGTCCTTCGACGTCGCGCAGAACCAGCACCTCGCGCTGCGATGGATCAAGTGCTTCGATCGCTTTCGTGAGGGCTCTTCCGAGTTCCCGATTCGTTGCCGTCTGCTCAGGGCTGGGCGCTGGATCAGCAATGTGCCCGGCTTCATCTACTCCAGGCCCGTCGAGCGACTCCTCGTGCGCGGGAGCGAATTTACTTCGGCGACGCTTCTTGAGGCAGAAGCGCCGCGCGATGGTGTACAGCCAGCTGGAGACAGAGGATTCACCGCGAAAATCGCGCAGCGAACGGGCCATCGATATGAGGCTTTCCTGCGCGACGTCGCTCGCGTCCTCCACGTTGCCGCACATCCGCAAACCGAAGCGATAGAGATGCGGTTCATATCTCTCGAGCAGCGTCTCCAGAGCAGCACGGTCTCCCCGTCGCGCTGCGGCCAGTAGCTGATCGTCAGTGGCCGTACCATCCGGAGCGCCGGTTGGAATGTCCCCACCCATCGCTGAAATCTTCACACCGATTCAGGCCGGCGCGGACCCTGCCAATCGCGAGACGGCCTCACATATTCCAGCAAGTCCAAGCCTGACAGCGGTTTGAAGCGGGCTCGGCTGGCGCCTCCAGATGCCCTCGGGCAGGAACAAAGGTTGTTCTGAACCCTTTGCGCGCCGATTGGCTCTTACCGGGCGTGCCGTGGAAACGAGGAGATGACGTGGGGACGAGTGTGCGCCTGCTGGTAGCTGCGCTGAGCGTGTGGGTTGCCGTGCTGTTCACGCCGGCTCCGGCATTGGCGCAAACCTCCTTGACGCTCGAGCAAGCCATGCGGCGTGCACAGGGCGAGACGAGCGACTCACGAGCACTCGCAGCGGCAGTCGACGAGGCGGGCTCGCGCATCGAGCAAGCGCAAGCGGGTTTCTGGCCTCGAATCGATCTGATCGAGTCCATACAGCGCGGCGACCACCCGGTCTTCGTCTTCAGTTCGTTGCTCGCTCAGCGGCGGTTCGCCGCGGCAAATTTTGCGATCCCGGCACTGAACGATCCGAATCCCATCACCAATACACGTACCGCTGTGACACTCGCGCAGCCAATCTTCAACGCCGGGCAGACCCGCCTTGGCGTGCAGACAGCGAAGTTAGAACGCGAAATCGCCACGGCGACACGCGATGTTGCGCGCCAGGACCTCGCCTTCCGGGCGGCACAGGCGTTCGTGCGTGTGCTGCAACTCGAGGCAACCGTGCGAGCGACGGATGCCGCAGTGGCCGCCGCAGAAAGCGACCGCGATCGTGCTCGTGCACGCCGCGATGTCGGGCTCGTGACTGACGCGGATGCGCTCGCCGTCGACGTTCACCTGGCGGATATACGCCAGCGCCAGATCGCCGCGACCGGGGACCTCGCAGTGGGACGCCTGCAACTTGCCGAAGCCGTAGGCTTGCCACTGACGACCTCGATCGTACCGATACGGCCCTCGCCGCGGCCGGCACCCACCGATGCTGAAGCCCTCGTGCAGCAAGCGATGACAATGCATCCACAGCTTCGCCAGGCCGGTCTGGGAGTGGAACGCGCCGAGAACGGATGGCGTACCGCTCGTGCAGCCTTGTTGCCGACGGTTGACGTGCAAGGTGGTTGGGAGTTCAACGGTGCGACGCTTGGCACACAGCAATCGAGCTGGATCATTGGCGCCGAGATGCGCGTGAACGTCTTCCGCGGCTTCGCTGACACATCGCGGATGGCCGAAGCGCGTCAGTCTCAAATCCGCGCGACGGCCGACCGCGAAGGCGCAGCACGCCGTATCGAAGTGGAGGTTCGAGCAGTCATCGCGCGATTGGCGGCCGCGCGCGCGCAGGCCGACGCGGGCCGCGTGGCACTGACACAGGCTCGCGAGTCGCAACGGATCATTCGCGACCGGTATGAGAACGGGCTGGCCACGGTGACTGACGTGCTGAGGGCCGCTGAAGCCGTGCTCGACGCCGAATCGCGGGCGACAACCGCCGACATGGACGAGATTCTCCAAACGGTGGCGCTCGATCGCGCGGTCGGGCGACTGTAGAAACGATGCATCTCGATCGAAGGACCTGATCGTCATGAAACGAGTGATCGGAATCGTCGCGTTGAGTCTGATCGTGGGCAGTCTGAACGCCTGCCGCGACGGGGCGCAAGCACCAGCTGCGAAGGCAGGAGAGGTGATTGCCGTTGCCGTCTCACCGGTGGTCGCAATCGACACGGCCGAACAGCTCGAAAGCGGCGGCGTGGTCGCCGCACTGGAGTCGGCCTCGATATCGAGTCGGATCGTCGCGACGATTGCAGCGATACGCGTGCAAGCCGGAGACCGGGTTCGAGCTGGCGACGTGCTCGTCACACTTGACGCTCGCGATATCACAGAGCGAACGGGGGAAGCGCACGCTGGTGCAGTCGTCGCGGAGAATGCGCTGACACAAGCCCGAACCGAGCAGGCCGCAGCCGAGGCCGAACATCGACTCGCTACGGCATGGCAGAAGCGTATCGCGACGCTGCACGCACGGAATTCGGCTGCGGATCAGGAACGGGACGAGGCCGACGCCCGTCTGTCCTCGGCAGCCGCGAGGCTCGCGGGCGCTCGGGCGCGAATCGAAACGGCGGAGGCACAGCTTGCAGTGGCGCGGGCCGCCGTGGGCGCGGCTACGGCGACCGAAACATTCGCGACTATACGGGCACCGTTCGCCGGTCTCGTGACCGAGCGTTTCATCGATCCCGGCAACCTGGCCTCACCAGGTATGCCGCTCCTGCGGATCGAATCGGATGGTGCGCGGCAGGTGCAGGTACGCGTAGATGAAGCTCGTGCCGCATTCGTTCACGCCGGTGACCAGGTGAGAGTCGTCGTGGACGGAGTGGATGAATCCGCCGGCGCCGGCAAAGAGATCGACGGTGTCGTCGCGGAAGTCGCGCGAGCGATTGGCGCGGACCAACGGGCGTTCACCGTCAAGGTCAACCTTCCGCCAACCGTCACGGCGCGAACAGGCAGCTTCGCACGTGTCGTGTTCCGGGGCGCACCTCGCAGGGCGTTGATGGTACCCGACAAGGCTGTTCGACGAAACGGGCAGGTATCGTCGGTGTTCGTCGTGCACGACGGCGTCGCCAGACTGCGCCTGATCCAGACCGGCGCATCGTCGGCGGCAGGCGTCGAGGTGCTCGCCGGGCTCGATGCGGGTGAATCAATCGTCGTCTCACCACTCGAGCAGCTGGTCGACGGTGCGAGAGTCGCGGTCAGCGGCGCAGCCACTCGCGCCGGAGGCCGATCATGAGCACGCGGCCCGGCCTTGCTGGACGGCTCGCGGCCTCGTTCATTCCGTCCAAGCTGACCCCGCTCTTGACGGTTGCGGCGATAGCGCTTGGTGCGTTCGCGATCGCGGCACTCCCACGTGAGGAGGAGCCTCAGATCATCGTGCCAATGGTAGACGTGTTTGTCGCACTGCCCGGCGCGTCGCCGTCAGAAGTGGAACAACGCGTCACGCGTCCCATGGAGAAGCTGCTATGGGAAGTGCCGGGGGTCGAGTACCTCTACTCCACCTCGAGCCCGGGGCAATCGATGGTGATCGTTCGCTTCCTCGTCGGCGAGGACGAGGAACGCGCCCTCGTGCGCCTCAACCAGAAGCTGCAGGCCAACTTCGATCGCATTCCACCCGGAGCGTCGCCGCCGATCGTGAAACCCCGCTCGATTGACGACGTCCCGATTGCAGCGGTGACACTGTGGGGCAACGGTTACCAGGACGATGTGCTGCGCAGCGTGGCCGCGCAGCTGCGCGAAGCGTTGGCCGAAGTGCCGGACGTATCGGAAGTGACCATCCTCGGTGGACGCGCGCGCGAGGTTGCCATCGAACTCGACCCAGCGCGGCTGGCGGCCACTGGGATCGACCCAACACAGCTCGCCGGCACCCTGGAAGCTGCGAATGCACGGACGACGACGAGCGGCCCGACGTCGAGCGGCGACGTGGCTCGTCTGGAGGCGGGCCGCCACGTCGACACGATGCGCGCCTTGCAGAACGTGGTGGTCTCGGCAGAGCGCGGCCGATCGATCCGCCTGACCGATGTTGCCCGGGTGACTGATGCAGATGCGCCGCCAACGTCGTACGTCCGCTTCTACTCCCGGGACGGCGGCTCGCACGCCGCAGTCACCCTCTCAATCGCGAAGCGCAAGGGTGCCAACGCGATTACGGTCGCGCACCAGATCGAGGCCAAGCTCGACACCGTTCGTCCGGTGCTCCTTCCCGGCGACCTGAATGTCACGCTCACGAGGAACTACGGTGAGACGGCTGCCGAGAAATCCAACGAGCTCCTCTACCACATGTTCCTGGCCGTCGTGTCGGTCTCGATTCTCATCGCCCTCGCACTCGGACTCAAGGAGGCGTTTGTCGTCCTGATCGCGATTCCGGTCACCCTCGCGCTCACGCTGTTCGCCTTCTGGGCCTACGGATACACGCTGAACCGGATCACGCTGTTCGCTCTCATCTTTTCGATCGGCATTCTCGTTGACGATGCGATTGTCGTGGTGGAGAACATCGTCCGACACGTCCGGATGCGGACAGGTGGCGAGTCTCTCGTGGCGATCGCAATCCGCGCCGTGGACGAAGTCGGCAATCCCACGATCCTTGCGACTCTCACCGTCGTTGCGGCGATTCTGCCGATGGCTTTTGTCGGTGGGCTGATGGGACCGTACATGCGGCCGATCCCGGTCGGCGCCTCCGCAGCGATGTTGTTCTCGCTGGCTGCTGCGTTCATCGTCACACCGTGGGTGGCCGCGCGTCTGCTTCGGACCAGAGGGGAGCACGGGCACTCGTCGGAAGGCGCCGCCACGCGACTCTATCGCCGCGCGATGGCCGGCCTGATTGGCAGCGGCCGGATTCGGATCGTCTTTCTGGCTGGCGTCTGCGTTCTATTGCTCGCATCGATCGCTCTCGTGCCCCTCACTTTCGTCACGGTCAAGATGCTGCCGTTCGACAACAAGAGTGAGTTTCAGGTGATCGTCGACATGCCGGAGGGGACGGCACTCGAACAGACGGCTCGCGTTTCGACGGAGCTCGCCCATGCGGTGCTCACCGACCCGAGCGTCGTCAACGTGCAAAGTTATGTTGGCCTCTCGTCTCCATACAACTTCAACGGCCTGGTCCGTCACTATTTCCTCCGTCGCGCCCCGCACCTCGCCGACTTGCAGGTGAACCTCCTGGCCAAAGACGAACGCAGCGAGCAGAGCCATGACATTGCGAAGCGCGTCCGCGACCGCATCCTGCCAATCGCGCGACGATTCAACGCGACGATTCAGGTGTCAGAGGTGCCGCCCGGTCCTCCTGTGCTGCAAACGCTGGTCGCCGAAATCTACGGACCCGATTCGTCGCGCCGTTTGACGCTTGCCGGCCAGGTCAAGTCAGTACTCGAGCAAACGCCGGGCGTCGTCGATGTGGATTGGTACGTCGCCGCGCCACAGCCGAAGACATCGCTGCACGTCGACGAGACGCGCGCCAGCGCGGCAGGCGTGTCGGCGGCGCAGGTGGCAACGGCAGTACAAATGGCCACCGAGGGCAGGATCGTGGGTCTCCTGCACGATCCGCGTGCGCGTGAGGACGTTCCGATTGTGCTGCGCTTGCCGCGCCAGGTTCAGGGATCGCTGGCGGCCGTGCGCGAGTTGAGGCTCGGACCGAACCTCGTGGCGATCGGAGAGCTCACGTCCGAAGAGACGCTGACCGAAGCGGACAGCCTGTATCACAAGAATCTGCTGCCGGTGACCTACGTGACCGGCGATCTTGCGGGCACAGCCGAGAGCCCGGTCTACGCCATCCTGCGCATGAACGAGGCGATCTCGAACGTGACGCTGCCCGAAGGATACGCATTCGAGATTTACAACACCCGTCAGCCCTTCGACACGACCAGGTACGCGATGAAGTGGGACGGTGAGTGGCACATCACCTATGAGGTCTTTCGCGATCTCGGGCTCGCGTTCGCAGCCGTGCTGATCCTCATCTACGTCCTCGTCGTGTGGTGGTTCGAGGACTTCGGCGTGCCACTGACCATCATGGCTGCGATTCCATTTTCGCTCGTCGGCATTCTGCCGGCGCACGCCGCCATGGGCGCCTTCTTCACGGCCACGTCGATGATTGGCTTCATCGCCGGCGCTGGGATCGTGGTGCGGAATTCGATCATCCTTGTCGATTTCATCGAGATGCGGCTGCGCGAAGGCATGCCGCTCGCGGAAGCCGTCGTGGATGCCGGCGCCGTTCGCTTCCGCCCGATGGCGCTCACGGCCGCGGCGGTCATCGTCGGATCGGCCGTCATCCTGTTCGATCCGATCTTCCAGGGGCTTGCGATTTCGCTGATGGCCGGCGAAGTGGCGTCGCTGCTGCTCTCGCGGGTCACGGTTCCAGTCCTGTACTTCATGGCTCACCGGGAGCGGCAGACGGCCGCTTCCGTTGTGCCATTGCCAGCCTCATCAGCAGACGGGTTCGTCGAAAGGAGTTCGTCATGACAGTCGAACGTGCGCTTCGTTTGATCGCAGGAGCTTTGGTGGCAATCAGTGTGCTGCTGGGGCTCTACGTGAACGTGAACTTCCTCTGGTTCACGCTCTTTGTCGGAGTGAATCTGTTCCAATCGGCGTTTACGAATTGGTGTCCAATGATGGCGATCTTGCGCAAGGGCGGGCTGCCCCAATGAGTCCGTCCTTCCGCACCACGCCAGACCACGTCGCATACCAGCCTCGGTCACCTTGCGACCGGCGGCTGCGTGAAGACTCAGGGCCAACGCGCGAGCATCTGCCGGAGCTCATCGCGATGTTTCGTTTCGTCGGCAATCACTGTGTCGAGTTCCGTCGCCAGGCCTTACTCTTTGGCGTGCTCCGCCTGCGCGCGCCGCCGGACGTACCGATCGATCGTCTCCAGTTCGGTTTTCAGGGCGACTTCGAGCATCGCCTTGGCGCGAAGATCTTCGTTCAGGCCTTCAAGTAGTTGTGTCTGAATATCGCCCGCCATGTCGCGCCTCGCTTCCGAATCCTCAATGTAGATGTGCGTGGACGATCCCCTCGCTCGGGAGTTCCGGCTTGAACTCCTTGTGGCAGCCTTCGCACGATTCGACCAGCTGGCCGTTAGCTGCGACGAGGGCATCGAAGTTCTCCGCCTCGGTCGCCTTGAGCGCCGCCTGGCCAGCGTCTGACATCGCGCGTGCCCACTTCTGCCATCCCGGCGTTGCGACCCAGCTCACATCGTTGACGCCCGTGCCTGGCACTCGGACCAGAGCTCCCGCGGCCGCCAGCTGCGTGGCGTGTTCTGCAAGGTTCTCCCAGTCAGACTTCGTCTTGGGGGCATTGCCTGGCCGTTCGACGTTCCACAGCTGATGGCCGGCGTGATCGACGATCGCGACCATCGATTCATTGATGCTGACCGGGGACATGACGGCGGGTGGCGAGGACGCAGCTTCTTTCGCGGGCACCGGCTGCTCGACCGGCGCGGGCGTACCGCACCCCCAAGACATCCACACTCCTGCGATCATCGTCAGTGCTAGGCCAACGGACTTGCGAGTCATGACGTGCTCCTTCCTCAGATCTCACGGTTGTTGGGCGACTAAGGCAAATGAAGGGCCAGGAGAGGAAACGGCCGTCCCGGTCGGGTTGTCGGCAGATTGACGATAGGGAGTGGAACTTCGAGAGAGCTGCCGAACGCGGCGCGGGGAATTTTTCTATCGCCTGCGAGATTTCGCTGTGAGCTCGGCGAGACGACTCCTTGCCTGGATTAAGCGCCTGCCACGGTTCGATCTTGTTACCGTCCGAATCCGTATATCCTGGCAAAACAGCTGAACATGCAAATCATCCTTTCGGAGTGCACGGTCCGAGACTGGCACCTTGATGATGCCGCCGCTCTGGCGAAGCATGCCAACGATCGGCGCATCTGGCTCAACATGCGCGACGCGTTCCCGCATCCGTACACCATCGTGAACGCGACGGCGTTCCTGAGTACCGCTGCAGCGATGCAACCGCGCACGTGGTTTGCTGTGACAGTCGACGATCAGGCCGTTGGCGGTATCGGCTACACCCTTCACGATGACGTCGAACGCATCGCCGCCGAGATCGGCTATTGGCTGGGTACCGCCTTCTGGGGGCGCGGCATTATGACAGCTGCTTTGAGGGCAGTCACGGCGTATGCCTTTCGTGAGCACTCCGGCCTGCGACGCATCTATGCCGTGCCCTACGTGACGAGCACAGCCTCGGCGCACATCCTCGAAAAAGTCGGTTACCGTCTTGAAGGGCGAATGCGGCACAGCGTGATCAAGGATGGCAAGGTCCTCGACCAGTTCATCTACGCCATCCTCCGTGACGAGGCCATGTCGACTGGCCACGCAGCGGATGGAGACGTCAGCGACCGACGACACTGAACAAATTGCGGCCGAGCATCGCCGAGGCCGTCGTGACTGCGCCCGACAGCGCACCCATCACGCCACACGTACTCACGTCCTGACCGGTCAGGAAGAGATTTCGAATGGGCGTTCGTGGCCGGAGATCACGAGCCAGGAACCGCTCGGGGGAGTGTGCCAGCCCATAGATCTGCCCGCGTGACGCTCCGACGAAATGGCGCGTCGACAGCGGCGTGGAGAGCTCCCACGTTTTCACCGCGCCCTCAATCGCAGGCACGTGCTCATACAACTCGCGCAGTAATCGTTCGGCGAGCTGCTGCTTGAGTGCGTCGTACTCGGCCCCGCGATGCCGCCAGTGAGTCTCGTCCCAGCGGGCGAACCGCGAGAACGGCACGACGGTGACAACCTCGATCGTTTGGGCACCGGGATGGCGCTCTGCGAATGTCGGATCCTTCGCCGACGGAAACGAGATGAACAGGAACGGGAACGGCGCGTTCTCATCCGTCACGAAGCGTTCGAGGTTTCGATCGAAGTCCACACTGGGATGTACCCACAGATTGGTCCCGTCGAGGGGAGTCTTCAGCTTCGCGCTCTCGATACCTACATAGAGGCAGAGGTGCGCGGTCGATGGTTGAAGCGCACCAAGGCGCGTGCCCATCGCGCGGACTGCTTCCGGCACCTCCCCGGACAGCAGACTCCGGAGTGTCGCGTGGACGCCAACGTCGCTGACGACGTGTCGCGCTCGCAGCTCCCGCCCGTCCGACATGCGGACACCGGCGGCGCGATCGCCCTCGAGAAGAATGCTCGCGACGTCCGCGTCGACGACCACTGCCCCACCGGCACGCTCGATGGTTGGAAGCAGGCTCTCGGCAATCCGCCCCGCCCCGCCGACGGGATACGCTGCCCCCTGGAAGTAATGGGAGGTAACCAGGGCGTGGATGCCGAAGCTGCTCTGCTTCGGCGGCAACCCATAGTCGCCCCACTGTGCGGTCAGCACAGCGCGCAGTTCCGGGCTCACTCGTATGTCATCGAGCACGCGGGCGGTCGTCCGGCGCGCCAGCGACAGGAACGGCGCCCGGAGGGCGCCGCCAAACAGGCCGGACAGCGCCGGCGGCAGGATCTTGTCCGCGAAGAAGAACGGCATCCGCCGCAAGCACTGATGGATGCGGGCGAAGTATCGATCGATGGCCCGAGACTCGCCGGGAAAGGCCGCCTTCATCTGGTCGCGAAGACGCGACTCGCCCCGCACGTAGTCGAAGCGCAGATCGCCGATGACAATCCGATCGTACACGTCGGGCATCGGCTCCCAGTCGAGCCGTCCCTCGGTCAGGAAATCGAACAGCGCACGTGACTGCGATCCGTGTTCGTGGACTTGACCGATGTAGTGGAGGCCAACATCCCACTCAAACCCCGGTCGATGGAAAGCGTGGGTAAACCCTCCGGCCGTGTAGTGACGCTCGAGCACGAGTACTCGCTGGCCTGCTACCTTGGCGAGCAGCGCGGCGGTACCCAGCCCTCCGATGCCGGAGCCGATGACGATCGCATCGAAGTGTGACCAGTCGACGAACCGTTTATAGGGAATAACCACACCGCCTCGTTGAGCAAAGTGCATGCCTCGCGAGTCTGCCTGACGTCCGAGACCATTAACCGCCCTTACCGGCGTTGAGATCGCATCGTCAGTCGCGGAATTTTTCGCGACGGGTCGCGAAATCACCCCAGGGTGATCCGCCCTCAGTCACGAGGGCGAAGAGATCTAGCCCGGTAATCTGCGTACCTGACAGTCCTGAGACTGGCTTCTTTCTTGCCCGTCCACTGTTCGAGCGTGTCGTGTTCCGAGTAACTCTCTTTTCGATCGTGTTGATGCTTGTGGCCCCGCAGCCGTTGCTGCTCTGCAAGCTCTGGTGTCAGCCGAACAGCGCGACGACCAGTGAGTGCCAGCATCACGATCAAGCCTTCTCGGCGATCATCACGAGTAACGACAGCTGCCGGGATGCGGCGCCCAGCGTTCGCAGCTTCATTGGAGAAAATGGGGCGAGGGGCACGACACGGTCTGACGGCGCTCATGCCGTTCCCGTTCCGCGCTATCGACTGATCCACGCCGCAAGCGAACTGCGCCTCGTGGCGAACGCTCAACGTGCGTGGGCACTCGAGAGACGACCGCTCGAAACCACTCTGCGACTGTAATCCCCGCCAGCCGCGCCCGGTCTTCGCGACCGAGCGTCCGCGGCTTCACTTCGAGTTGATGCTCTTCCCGCGCAATGACACGCGCGGGTGACTACAACGCAGTTGTGAGGTGACTTCGGTCACAGAGAGGTGGGTCGTCATGAAACCCGTTGATTTCCATTCATTCGCTCTCGCACTCGTTGTCATGGCCGCCCTGCACGGACCGGCGATGGCACAAACAGGCTCGCCAATTCTGAATACCGTCGAGGTTCAGAAGCTCGTCGCGAGCAGCGATCCGGCAGACAACGCGCGGTTGAGCGCGCACTTCGCCGCCCTGGCCGATCGCTACGCGCGTGAGGCCACACGGCACAACGCAATGGCGCAAGCGTTCATTGCAGCCCCGGCGCGGCGGGTCCCCGTCAACACGGCGGCCGATCACTGCAAGCGGCTCGCAACGCTGAACACACAATCGGCGAACACGCTGCGTGAGCTCGCGGCGCATCACGAGAAGCTGTCCGCAGGGGCGAAAACCACACTGCCGAAAGGTGGTGCGGAATTCCAGTCGGGCAAAGGCGCCCCGGAACCGACTGAGGCCGAACTCAGCGCGCTCGCTGCGAAGGCGAACACACCCGCAGACCATCACGCGCTCGAGGAGTACTTCCTGACGGCGGCAAAGCGCTACGCCGCGGATGCCAAGGATCACGTCGCGATGGCGGAAGCGTACCGGGGAACGCGCATCAGTCAGGCGGCCGCCCACTGCGATCGTCTGGTGAACCTGTTGCGCGACGAAGCGAAAGAAGCGACCGCGGCTGCGGAGATGCACAAGCAGCTCGCAACTGTCGGACGGTAACGGAGGCCAGAGTCACGGGCCGGGCACGTCCAGGCCCGGCTCGAATCGTTGATTCGGTGATGGACATGAACCGCCTTCCCGCCTCCATCGTGCTGCTCGTGGTGATGGTCACGTCATCGCCCGACGTTGTAGCGGCACAGGAATCGACGCTTCCGTCCCCGCTCAGCCTCTCCGACGTGATTCGTATCGCCGGTGAGCGCAGGGACGAAATTCAAGCCGCACGAGCGCGCATAACGGCCGGCGAGGCACGGCCGGCCATCGTGTCCGCGCTCTCCGATCCGATGATCTCGCCCTCCCTCGATCATCTGCCGTTCATGATGAACGGCGCTGACTACAGCGTCACGATCGAGCAACAGTTTCCGCTATCAGGGATCCGCAGCAACCGTCGCGCATCCGCCCTCGCTGACGTTGATCGGCTTCGCGCAGAAAGCAGCCGGACAACGCTCGACGTGGGCATTCAAGCCGTCAACGCCTACTTGATGCTGCAGGAACGCCGGCGGACGAGGGCGCTCGTGAACGAGCAGATTGCGTTTGCGCGAGATGTCGTCAGCGCCGCCAATGCACGCTATGCCAGCGGCACTGCTCCGCAATCCGATGTATTGCGCGCGGAGGTTTGAAGTCGCTCGTCTCGAGGCGCTCGCCCGCGCGCTGGTGGGCGAGATCCGCGGCGCCGAGGCCATGCTGAACGCCAGCCGGGCACTGGAAGCCGACACACCTGTGCCTCCGCTCACGACGTTCGCACTTTCGCAGGCGGTGCCTTCATGGCCCGTCATCAAGATGGCTTTGACATCGCGGCCGGAGCTTGCCGCGGGCCTGGCCGAGATCACGCGCGCCGAGGCCGATGTGCAGGTGATGCGCGACATGTACAAGCCGATGGCAACCGTTCGCACGGGCCCCTCCTACACGATGGCCGAGGGACGCGGGTGGATGGCGATGGTCGGCCTCAGCTTACCGATCTGGCGCGGCAAGCTGAAGGCCGGCGTTGCCGAAGCGCAAGCCATGCGCTCGATGGCAGAAGCCGATCTCCGCGCGATGACACGAGACCATCAGGACCGAACGGTTTTGGCTCCTCGGGCTGGACTCGAACCCACCTTCGCGGAAGCTCCGGCGGGCTGGCCAGCAACCCTCCGGTTAACAGGCGGAAAAAGAAACGTTAGCGGCAACACCCCGGTAACGTGGACACTCTTTCCGCTAGTCAGCGCAATGAGGCAACTGCCAATTACCTATCCAACGCCCGATACGAACGCTTCAATCAACGCCCCCGTTTCCCGTGGCCGTTCGAGCGGAATCTCGTGTCCGCAATCAAGGAGCGTGAGACGCGCAGCCGGAAGCCTCCGAACGATGTGCTCGCGCACATAGTCGAGTGCCAACAGCGGATCGTGCATGCCGACCACTACCAGGGTTCGTGCGGTCGTCGCGTCGAGACGATCCAGAAACCCTGGACGCGTGCACATGCGGAACGTCTCACGAAGCGAGTGCTCTGGCGTCGTCTGCACCGAGGAATAGAAATCGTCCAACGTGTCCTCGCTGAGTCGATTCGTCGTCAATTGGTTGATGAGATTCGCCCATGTGGCTCGCGTGGCGGTCGCGCGAATCCATTCGTCGAGCGTTTCCTCGGTAAGCGCCAAGGCAACTGCAGGCGCTGGTCCTAATAGGATTTGGCCTTTCACTCGATTTGGCTTGGAACAGGCCATCCACTGCGCCCAACGGCCGCTCATGCTGTATGCGACAGTAATGACTTTCTCAGCGCCAACCTGATCGACCATTTCAAACATGTCTTCGGCGAAACGCTCGGTCGTGAAGCCATCGCGAGCGTGATCCGAACGTCCGTGGCCACGCAAGTCTGCCAGGACGAGCCGTAACCCGGTCGGATCGAGATGCTGGAGAGTTCTATTCCAGAACGGTCCAGAACCGCTTCCGGCCCATCCGTGGAGTAGCAACAAGGTCGTCGGACCGTTTCCTGCGACGCGGAAGAAGAGTCGGGTTCCGTCACTGGCAACAAAGGTCTCTTCACTGAATTCCATGTTGGCTTTCCTGGCGCCTGGGCTTATGGAGACCGCTCACAGCGGAGATGCCGAGCCGCTGCATTCTCGAGATGAGCGTCGTTCTTGATAGCCCAAGCCGCGCTGCCGCCCCGTCCCATCCTCCAAGCACCCCGTTCGTCGCCTGCAGGGTTCCCACGATGTGCTCACGCTCGACTTGCGCGAGCGTCCGTGGCGACGGGGCGGATCGATCGATGCGGCGCTCCGGCTCGGGCAGCCGCAACGTGGGACCTTTTGACGCCACAACAGCCCGCTCGATCACGTTCTGCAGCTCACGCACGTTACCTGGCCATGAATGGTGCTTCAACGCAGCGATCATCTCGTCCGGGACGGCTTCGACTCTCTTGCCCTGGCGCTCGGCGAACCGGTGAACGAAGTGCGCGACGAGGAGCGGGATGTCCTCGGCTCGTTCGCGTAGCGGCGGCACCCGGATAGGAAACACGTTTAACCGGTAAAAGAGATCGGCGCGAAACGTGCGACGTCGAACCATCTCCTCGAGATCCTGGTTGGTCGCGGCGATCACACGAACGTCGATCGACGTCGGGCGACCGCCGCTACCGAGTCGCTCGACCTGCTGCTCCTGGAGTGCACGGAGCAGTTTCGGTTGCAGCTCCGGCGGCAGGTCGCCGACTTCGTCCAGGAACAACGTGCCGTGGTCGGCTGCCTGAAACCGCCCGACGGTCTGCGATACCGCACCGGTGAATGCCCCGCGCTCGTGGCCAAACAGTTCGTTCTCGAGCAGCCCCGCCGGAATGGCCGCGCAGTTGACCGCCACGAACCGCTGGTGCCTGCGCGCGCCGGCGTCGTGAATCGCTCGCGCAATCACTTCCTTGCCGGTACCCGTTTCGCCGACCAGCAGGACGGCGCTGTCCACCGGTGCCACCATGGAGATCGCCTCTATGACGTCTCGAAAAGCTGCGCTGCTACCAATCAGTGGACCAGCCATGCGCTTCCTCCACCACGAAGCCGACAGGCTCAGTTCGTTGCCCGAGCGACATGTTCCAACAATTCACCGCCATCAAACGGTTTCACCAGGAAGGCAATCGCGCCATCTCGCAGTGCTTGTTGGCGAATCTCATGATCATCATGGGCAGTGATGATGATGACCGGCAGCTGACGTCGTTCCCGTCGAATCCGGCGCTGAAGCTCGGTGCCGTCGATGCCGGGCAACCGAACGTCGGCGATGACGCACATCACACTCGAGAGCGCACCGGACAGGAGAAATGTTTCCGCAGATGCGAAACTGACGGTCTCGTACCCGGCGGATTCGAGAACGCTCTGAACCGACTCCCGAACCCGACGATCGTCATCAACAGTCGCGACGACGCGCGTGGGCTGACGCATCAGGCCGCGCCCTTCTCCATGCACGGCATGGTACGCAGGCGGGCGAGCGGCTGGCTACTATAGGTTTATTTAGGCGCTCTCGTGCGGCGCAATCCCGAGCTTGTCGGCGAGTCGAACCAACTCGGCGAGGGAGCGAGCTCCCATCTTGCGCATGATCTGGCCACGGTGAACGCCGATGGTGATCTCACTGGTCCCAAGCTCGCTGGCCGTCAGCTTGTTGGCGAAGCCAGCGACAACAAAGGTCAGCACTTCACGTTCACGAGGAGTGAGCCGCTCATACCGGCGCGCTAGCTCCACTCGCTCCGACCGTTTGAGGCGCGCCGCTCGATCGAGCGCGATGGCCGCATCGATCGCGCGCAGTAACTCCTCGTCGTCAAATGGCTTCGACAGAAATTCAACAGCGCCCGCTTTCATCGCCTTCACCGACGAGGGGACATCGCCATGCCCGGTGATGAACACGATTGGCGGCGCTTCCCGTTCCAGTAGCTCCTTTTGCAGTTCGAGCCCATGGATGTCCGGCAACTCCAGGTCGAGCACCAGGCATGCCGGCACGTCGGGCTTGTCGGCTTTGAGGAATTCCGTTGCCGAGGCAAACATCGTGACTTCGCGTCCCGTTGACGCTAACAGGCTAGACAACGCATCCCGCACACGCGCATCGTCGTCCACCACGAAGATCACGGGAGCATCGCTCGTCATGGCAAGACGCCCGGATGAATGGGCAACGCCACTGTGAACGTCATGCCAAAGCCTGCGTTGCGCTCGGCCGACAGCTTGCCATCATGAGCGGACACGATCGATCGGCAGATTGCGAGCCCAAGACCCATGCCATCTGGCTTCGTGGTGACGAACGGTTCAAAGACGGCAGCGGGATCATCGAGGCCGATCCCGTTGTCCGTAACCTGGATCAGGGCATATTGAGCCTCGACCCGTTTCGATGTCACTGACAGCTGCTTCACCCTGCCGCTGACCGGCTCCAATGCCTCGAGCGCGTTGAGCATGAGATTCAGCACCAGTTGCTGCAGCTGGATCCTGTCGGCGAAGACCGGCGGCACATCGACCGCCACCGCCACGTCAACAGACACGTGCTGGCGCGCAGGGTAGCTGTCGAGCAGGCGAACGACTTCCCGAATCACCTCGCCCAGATCGAGCATTACTTTCTCGACGGCGGTCCGTTTGAACAGAGCACGCACCCGCCGAACGACCTCGCCCGCGTCCTTACCATCCTTGACGATTCGTTCTGCCGCCTCCACGGCCCTGGGAACATTCGGTGGTGACGCGGACAGCCATCGCAAGCAGGCATGTCCGTTGGTCACGACCGCAGCAAGGGGCTGGTTGACCTCGTGCGCGATGGAGCCGGCAAGCTCGCCAACGGTGGCAACCTGGGCTGCCCGCGACATCTTGGCCTGAAGATCGCGCACAGCCTGGGATGCGCGTTCCAGTTCGGTCGTGGCCAGCCAATGCTCCGTCATATCCATTGATGCGCCAACAAACTCGACGAGATCGCCGGTATCGTTGGCGACTGGATGGCCCGTTGCGTACTGATAGCGAATGCGGCCGTCCGGAAGGACGATTCGGTAGCCAGCGCGATACTCCGTGCCCTCGCGCATGCACTCCTCGAACTGTGCCTGGACGCGAGAACGGTCTTCCGGGTGAATTCGATCGAACCAGAATGGTGGACGCGAGATGTCCTCACCGGGCTGAGGCTCGTATACGCGCTGAATCTCTGGTGAGCTTTCGACTATTCCTGTCGCAAGATCGTAGCGCCAGCCTCCCGTGCGACTGAGTCGCTGCACCTCGAGCAGAAAAGCTTCGCTTCGCCTCAACGCATCTTCCGCGATCTTTCGGTCATGGATGTCGGTTCGAACGCTGTACCACCGAGCGGTGCCATCGTAGTCGTCGCACCGCACGGCCCTCACGTGGAACCACCGATACGTGCCGTCCGCCCGCCGCAGGCGCGGCTCGGTTTCGACAGCCTCGCCCGTTTCCACTGCGCGCTCGCGTGCAGCGACGAGCGCCGGCAAATCATCTGGATGCACCACGTCGCTGATCCGCCACTGCTTCGGATCTGCGACGCAGGGGCCGTGGTACTCGCGAGCGGCCCGATTGTAAAGCTCGAGTTCGCCCGCCACGTTGTGGATCGCGACCATGGCTGGAATATTGTCGAGGATCGCGTTCAACTGCCGCTCGCTGGAGCGGAGCACCTCAACGGCCTGCTTCCGCTCCTCGATATCGATGACCAGGTTGCACCACCGGAGAACTGCGCCATCCCGCGCGCGGACCGGGACGGCGTGACCATGGAACCAGCGGTACACGCCGTCTGATCGACGCAGCCGGTATTCGGCGCCGAAAGGCTGCCCACTGTCGACGGAATGCTGCCATCGCTCGAGCACCATCGAGCGATCGGATTCGTGAATGAACTGCGGCCATTCCTGCAGTTGTTCGAGGCTGACCCCGAGATAGTCGAGGAGCTGCCGATTGGCGTAGTCGATCTCGCCGGTTGGAATGACTGTGTTCACCAGCGCCGGGACGCCGTCGAGTATGAGGCGCAGGTCGCGCTCGACAGTGCTGACTGTGGACATAGTCGTTCCCAGGATCTCAACCTGCGACGTGGCGATCATGCCAGCTTCCGATGGGGTTGCAACCTAAAGGATCTTTCAGACGCTCGAGGTTTTCGACAGTACACGTGTCGACCTCGACGCCGCCTGGTTGCCTCGCTCGCCAAAACAGCCCTTCTTGCCGAGTAAATCGCCGCACGCATCGTTGGCCCACCGCGTGCTCCGTCGACGGCCGACGCCTTACTGAAAAGGAGCGCGCGATGAACTGGTTCACGACGAAGGACGGCACGCGGATCTACTTCAAGGACTGGGGCACGGGACAGGCCGTCGTCTTCAGCCATGGATGGCCCTTGAGTTCCGACGCATGGGAGGACCAGATGCTCTTCCTCGCCTCGCACGGCTTCCGCTGCATCGCGCACGACCGGCGCGGCCACGGCCGGTCGAGCCAGCCCTGGACTGGCAACGACATGGATACCTACGCCGACGACCTCGCCGCCCTTGTCCAGGCCCTCGACCTGAAGAACGCGATTCACGTCGGGCACTCCACGGGTGGAGGCGAAGTGGCTCGGTACATCGGCCGGCACGGGACCGCGCGCGTCGCGAAGGTCGTGTTGATTGGCGCGATTACGCCGCTGATGCTGCAGACGCCCGCAAATCCAGGCGGCTTGCCGATCAAGGTATTCGATGACATCCGCGCCGGCGTACTAAAGGACCGCGCTCAATTCTTCAGAGACTTGAGCGTTCCGTTCTTCGGAGCGAATCGTCCCGGGGCGACAGTGTCCGAAGGCGCTCGTGACACCTTCTGGCTGCTCGGCATGCAGGCCGGCCTCAAAGGTGTCTACGACTGCATCAAGGTCTTCTCCGAGACCGACCTCACCGGGGATCTCAAGAAGATCGACGTCCCGACGCTGATCGTCCACGGCGACGACGATCAGATTGTGCCGATCGGTGCGTCCGCGCTCCTTGCGGCGGCGATCGTCAAGCAGTCGACGCTGAAGATCTACGAAGGCGGCGGGCACGGGCTCACAACCACTCTCAAGGATCGCTTGAACACCGACCTGCTCGAGTTCTGTCGCGCAGGCGCGGCGGTCGCTGTGTGAGGACGCCATGGCGACGCTACTTCAATCCGTCACCACACCACAGGAACGACTCTCGAGTCTGCTCGCCAGGCAGCGCGCAGCCTTTCTGCGCGAAGGGCCACCGTCGCTCGCGCGACGAAGAGACAACCTGAAGAAACTCCGCGCGGCCGTGCTCTCTCGAAAGCTCGATCTGGAAACGGCGCTCGAGAGTGACTTCGGTCACCGCTCGCACCACGACACAGCAATCATGGAGATGCTCGCCCTCACGTGGGGCATCGACTATCTCCACCGGAGCCTGCGACGCTTCATGCGCCCCGAGCGCCGGCGGGTCGCGCTCCCGATGCGTCTCGCGCGCGCGTCGGTCGAGTATCAGCCGCTCGGCGTGATCGGCGTCGTGTCTCCGTGGAATTTCCCGTTTTCGCTCGCGCTGATGCCACTCGCCACAGCTCTCGCGTCGGGCAATCGCGTGATGATCAAGCCGTCGGAGCTCACGCCAGCGACGAGCACCGTCCTCGCGACGCTGATCTCCGAGACCTTCTCCGACGACGAGGTTGCCGTCGTCACGGGCGATGCGGCGATCGGCGCGGCGTTCGCCGCGCTGCCGTTCGATCACATCTTCTTCACCGGGAGCACGGCTGTCGGCAAGGTCGTGATGCGCGCCGCGAGCGAGCATCTCGTCCCGGTGACGCTGGAGCTTGGCGGCAAGTCGCCAGTGCTCGTCGATCGCGCGCAGCCGCTCGAGCGTGTCGCGACAGCGATCGCGTACGGCAAGCTGGCCAACGCGGGCCAGACGTGCATCGCGCCCGACTATGTGCTGCTGCCGGAGGACGACCTCGATGCGTTCGTGAGCGCATTCGGGAAAGCCGCAGCTGCTCTCTACCCGAACGGGCCGACCAGTGAGGACTACACCTCGATCGTGAACGCGCGCCACTACCAGCGCCTGCGTGGACTGCTCGATGACGCGCAGGCGAAGGGCGCGCGCGTCGTCGAGACCGGCCTCTCACCCGGACAGGCGAACCATCGTGCTCACACGCTCCCGCCGACGCTCGTGCTCAACGTCCGCGACGACATGCGGATCATGCAGGAGGAAATCTTCGGGCCCGTTCTGCCGATCGTGACGTATCGCAGCCTCGAGGACGCGATCGCGTTCGTGAACGCGCGACCGCGGCCGCTCGCGCTTTACTACTTCGGATCGTCCCAGGCAAACCGTACGCGCGTACTGACGCGAACAACCTCCGGCGGTGTGACCATTAACGGCACACTCCTGCATTACCCCCAGGACGATCTTCCCTTTGGCGGCGTCGGGGCGAGCGGCATGGGCGCGTACCACGGCATCGAGGGGTTCCGCACGTTCAGTCATCGAAAGGCAATCTTCGACCAGGGAACGTGGAGTGGCGGCGCCTTACTGCGTCCGCCCTTCGGCACTCTTACGGACCTAATTCTGAGCTGGATGCTTCGGCATGATCGATCGTCGGGGCCGCCGATCGAGGTGCGCAATCAGATCGAGATTCGCGCCTCGGCTGAACGCGTGTGGGACCTGTTGACGAATGTCGAGCGCTGGCCGTCTTGGTATCGCGCGTGCCGGTGGGTGCACGTCGACGCGCCGGGGTCCTTCCGCTGGAAGGCGCACCCGGTGAAGTTGCGCAGCACCGTGGTCACCAGCGTCCGGCCGCATTCGTTCGCCTTCACCGCCGACGGCCTGGGCGTGCACGCGGAGCGCACGTTCACGATCCGTCCCACACCCGACGGTCTCGGCACCGTCGTCGTCAGCCACGAAACCCAAGTCGGCCTACTTCCGCGACTGGGTCAGCTGTTCCTGGGTCCGCGCCTGCGTGCGGTCAACCAAATCATGTTCGAAGACTTGGCTCGAGCCGCGGGCCACCAGTCATAACGAAGGAGATGATCATGAGCTCGACAGCGCACACCGTCCCCTCGGCGACTAGCACCGGCGCGCCATACATCGCGGGCAACTTCGCACCTCTTAAGAGCGAGGTCACCTCTTTTGACCTGGAGGTGATCGGCCATGTCCCCGAGGAGTTGACGGGCCGCTTTCTTCGGATCGGCCCAAATCCGATCGACGACTTGGATCAGGTACGACTGGTGCGCCATCACTGGTTTGCGGGCTCGGGCATGGCCCACGGGTTACGGTTGCGCGGAGGCAAGGCGGAATGGTTCCGCAGCCGCTTCATCCTCGATCGCGACGCCGCGAGGGTCTTGAGCCGGAAGCCGCTCCCCGGGCCGGGCGAACGCACCCGTGACGGCAACGTCAATACGAATCTCATGAACGTCGGCGGAACGCTCTGCGCCGTTGTCGAAGCAGGCAGCATTCCGGTTGAACTCGACTACGAGTTGACGAGCATCCGCCGAACCGATTTCAAAGGAACACTGGAAGCCGGATTCACGGGACACCCGAAGTTCGATCCGATCACAGGTGAACACCATGCGCTGGCGTACGAACCTTTCCAGCCTATTCGCTACATCTCGGTCGATCGCGACGGGCGCGCTACGACGAAAGCGCGGATCGATCTGCCGCACATTCCGCTCATCCACGACATGGCGTTCACGAACTCCTTCATCATCGTTCCCGACTTCCCCGTGACGTTTCAGCCGGAGCTGTCGCACACCGATTTCCCGTGGCTCTGGGACGAGCGCCGCGATTCGCGCATCGGACTTCTCCCGAGAGACGGCGACGTGTCCCGCATCCAATGGTTCGAAGCGCCGCGCTGTTTTGCATTTCACTTCGCCAACGCGTATGACGACGGCGACCTCACGATCATCGATCTGGACAAGCATCCTCGGATGTTTCACACGGATCAGAACGGCCCCAACGAAGGCGCGCCGATCCTGGTGCGATGGACGCTCCATCGCCCGTCAGGAAGATTGACTGAGACAGTGATCGACGACCGCGGCGACGAGTTCCCGCGGATCAACGGTCGTCACGGTGGACAACCGTACCGGTACGTCTACAGCGCGCACTGGGGCAACGACGTGTCGTTCGGCCCGGCGATGAAGCACGACATGCAGCGGCAGACAACGGAGGTCCACGACTACGGGAAGGGTCGGATGACGGCGGAGCCGGTGTTCGTGCGGAAGCCTGGCGCAACCGCTGAAGACGAAGGCTGGATCATGTCCTACGTCTACGACCCGCAACGCGATCTCAGCGACGTGGTCATCCTTGATGCGCAGGACTTCGCCGGAGATCCGGTCGCGACGATTCGGCTGCCGGTGCGAGTGCCCTTCGGCTTCCACGGCGGCTGGGCGCCAGATAGGCTCACCGTCGTCGAGTAGGAGTGTCTCAGATGAGGGCGCAATTCACGGCGCCCTTACTCGATCCGTGCAAGGTTGAGCGTTTGTGCGTACCGCTTGCGCCATCGATAGATGACTCGATCGAAACGACAGTACGGCAGTGGGTGTCTGCTCAAACGAGGAAAGGGGTGGGCGATTCGCTGGCGGGAGATGGAAATTGCTCCCGACGGGACGCAACGAAGGGCTCAGCGATACGAAGCGTTGGGCGAGGTCACGCGCAAACAGGCGTCAGACACGTTGGCGCAACGACTGGCTGCCGGTGGCAAGAGCAGTCAACCAACTCGATCGCGAGTTGCGTTCCGAACCTTGGCGGCAGAATGGCAGGCTCACGTGTTGCCGATGTACAAGCACTCCACACAAAAGAACCATCGGAACATTCTCGAGAAACATCTGCTGCCGCGATTCAGTGACATGCCGATGTCGGAGATCACGCGTCAGGAAGTTCAGGCATACGTGGCTCACTTGGTCAGTAACGGATACGCACCCAGGACAACGGATCACATCCACGACGTCCTGAGCGCGGTGCTCCGCACAGCGGTCAAGTGGGGCCATCTCCAGGACAACCCTGCGCATCACGTGGATCTACCGGCACAAGTCAACGTACGACCCAAGTGGGCGCTCATGATTGCTCAAGCGACGGCACTGCTCGCGGAGCTGCCGCCGTTGCCGAGAACAATGGTGGGACTGGCGCTGATGTCGGGACTTCGACGAGGCGAGCTGTTTGCACTTCGCTGGCGAGACTTCGACGAAGAGCGTCAGTGTCTGACAGTGCGTGAAGCAGTCTACGACGGCAAGTTCAGCACGCCGAAGACAGCGGCCGGTGTCCGACAGATTCCATTGTCAGACGCCGCGGTGCAACTGGCTGTGGATTGGCGAGCGCGTGTGAAGCGCACGGAACCAGACTCGCTGATGTTTGCGACCTGGTCCGGCAAACCGATCTCACCGAACAACGTGCTGCGTCGTTGGATCGTTCCAGCATGCGAGACGTTAGAACTGCAACGCGTGACCTGGTTGACGCTGCGACGAACTTATCCATCGTGGGCACACGAGAAGGAGGTCATCGCGCAGCTGAGGACACACGAACGTCGACACGACGTTGCAACATCGCGCCGAAGGCGCGCCGCCCGAGCGGAGCGAGGGCAAGAGATAGAGAGCCAAAACCGTGAGCGAACAAGTAACAAGGATCGGACGGTTTTGGCTCCTCGGGCTGGACTCGAACCAGCAACCCTCCGGTTAACAGCCGGATGCTCTGCCATTGAGCTACCGAGGAATGGCGGGGTGCACACCTGCGGCGCCGGCCACAGGGCAACCTGAAGATCGTAACGAAAGGTTCAGGCAGACGCAACTTTCGAGGGCAGGCGTACACTGAGGTCATGAAATACGTGCTGCCCACTCTTGCCCTCCTTCTGTCGGGAGCCCTCGTCTCTGCTCAGGAAAAAGAGGTGCCCAAGGACTCGCAGCGCATCACCATTCCCGGCTGCGTGGACGGCCGCACGTTCCGCATCGCCGCACGCGAGGGTCACGATCCCACGAGCGGAGATCTCCGGCCGGGACGACGATTCCGCCTGTCAGGCAAGAAAGACATCTTGAAAGACCTCGAGGCACGCGAGGGACAGATGGTCCAGATCACCGGCCTCGTACGTAAAGCCGAACTGGCCGGCCCTGGAGGTCTCTCAACTGGTGGCGGGCGCGTCAGGATCGGTGGAGGCGCACCGCAGTCTCAAGTAGGCGGTGGACCCAATCTGCAAGGAGTGCAGACCGACGCGGTGCTCGACGTCGAAGGATGGGATCGGCTTCCCGAGTCCTGCCCTTCGAAGTAGAGACAAGAAAGGCGGGTCGAAGACCCGCCTCTACAAACCTAGCGACCCAGTAACCGTGCTACCTAGCAACCGAGCTACTTAACAGCGTCGAGTGAGATCGGAAGCAGCGCTTCCATCTTGCCTTCGAGCGCCGACGAACCAGCAGGATACTTGCTGGACTTGAGCATGAACGCAAGCAAGTCCGCCGTCTGCGCGGGCATCAATGTCCCAGGCGCAGTGGCCGGCATCGTCGTCTGGATCTTCTCGTAAAGATCGCCGAGCGACTTCCCCTGCCAGGTGGTCATGAAGTCCATACCGGCCAGCGGCGGCATCGGGCCAGAGCCCTCGAGATTGTCGCCGTGACACGCAGCGCACTGTTCCTTGTAAATCGCTTCGCCGCGCCCCGCCTGCTCCGCCGTGTACACGCCTGCGCTCGCCTTGCCCTGCGCGCCGACTACGGCGTACGAAACCGAAAGAACGAACGCACACACCGAAAGGATGGCTACTGTCTTCCTCATGATCCGATCTTACTTGGTTTTCGGTTTTCTCCGACCGACCCGGCCTTTTTCGCCGCCGGTAAAGCCCAGTTGCACACCTGTGCCAATCAGGCTGAGCACGATCCAGGCGATCGGAACCCAGCGTCGACCGGGCGCAGGATCGAGCGGGTAGGCGACCCAGACATCACCTGATGCAGCCGCTGCGAGCGCGGTGCGATCTCCGATGAGCGCCATCGCCCCGACGATCATCGTCCACGCGCCGCCGAATGCGGTGCCGACGATGATGAAGTAGCGCTGGAGATACATCGACGCGACAGCGCCGGCAACTGCGCAGAACGCGATGACGAGGAAGTGTGGCTCTCTGCCGCTGGCAGAGAACGCGAGGTTCGCGACGAGCGCCCCCAGTCCCGCACCAACCAGTGCGACGCCAACGAAGTACGCAGCGATCAACAAGCCGGCGCCGATGAGTCCGCCAACAGCCGCCGCAATCAGCATCGGGCCGGTATCACTCGCACCAAAGACGGAGCTGGCTGCGAGCGCGCCGAGAATGAAGCCGAAGATCGCGAGCACCAGACGGAACATGCGATAGCCGAAGAAACAGGCCACGGTTCCGCCAAGAAGCAGCACGATCGCTGCGGGAAGTTGGTACGACGCTGGAAGCATGAGAGACGGGAGATTATTGATCGACGACTACAGATCTCTGCGCCCTTCCATGGCGCGAGTCATCGTCACTTCGTCGGCGTACTCGAGATCGGAGCCGACCGGGATCCCCATTGCGATGCGCGTCACGCGGACTCCCAACGGCTTGAGCAGGCGCGCCAGGTACAGCGCGGTCGCTTCCCCTTCGACAGTCGGGTTCGTCGCGAGGATCACTTCTTCCACACCGCCGGCCCCGACGCGTGTCAGAAGACCTCTGATCTTCAAGTCATCAGGCCCAACGCCCTGCAGCGGCGACAGCGCCCCCATCAGCACGTGATACATGCCGCGGAACTCGCGCGTCTTCTCGACGACCGTCACGTTCTGTGGCTCTTCGACGACGCAGATGAGACGCTGATCGCGCGTGGCGCTCGTGCAAAACGCGCACGGGTCGGTGTCGGTGATGTTGTTGCACGTCGAACAGTAGGTGACGCGCTCCTTCACATCGCGCACGGCTTCGCACAGGCGCTCCGCGTCTTCGCGCGGCGTCCTGAGGATGTGAAAGGCGAGACGCTGGGCGCTCTTGGCTCCGATGCCGGGCAGCTTCTGCAACTGCTCGACCAGCCTGACAAGAGGTTCGGGGAGTGACAAGGCTAGAAGAGCCCGGGGATCTTCAGGCCACCGAGCATGCCCGACATCGACTGCCCGAGCTGCTCGTCAACTTTGCGATGTGCGTCGTTCACTGCCGCAAGGATCAGATCCTGGAGCATCTCGACGTCCTCTTTCGACACGACTTCAGGATCGATGCGAAGCGAGAGCAACTGCTTGCTGCCGTTGACGGCAACGGTGACCATGCCGCCGCCGGCGCTGGCCTCGACGCGCATCTCGGCCATTCGCTTCTGCATCTGTTCCTGCATCTGCTTGGCCTGCGCCATGACGCTTGCAATGTTCATAGTCTCTCGGCTCTCGACTCTCGGCTCTGGGCACTACATTTCTTCTACATCCCGGATCTCAGCCGGGAACACATCGAGCAGCGCTTGCACACCAGTCGATTCGAGCGCTTCGGCCTTCAGATCTCTCTTCGGCGATCCGGCAGGAGCCGCAGCCTCTGGCTTCGGCGCGGCCGGCTCTCCGTTGTCGCCAGCCGCCTGCACTGCGGTGACCGCAACCTTGCGCCCGGTCAACCGCTCCGCCGCGGCCTCGAGCCACTGACGCGATTGATCGAACTGCTCGCGCAACGCCTTGTGCGCGGGCAGGAAGGTAAAGGTCACGCGATCATCGGTGACGTCGATCTTCTGCGCCTGCGCGACGACTGTGTTGTAGAAGAACGCCTTCCCCGACCTGATCTCGGCAAGTAAGGCGTCTTTCAAACTGCTCGTCGATGCGACGCTCTTGTCACTCGTCGGTGCGACAGCGCCACCTGTTGGTGCGACCTTGTTACTGGTCGGTGCAACCTTGGCGGTTGTCGGTGCGACCTTGCCACTCGTCGGTGCGATGGTGTTGCTTGTCGGTGCGGTTCTGTTACCTGTCGGTGCGAGCTTGCTGCTTGTCGGTGCGGGGGCGCTCAGTGTTCGTGGCGCGGATTTGATTCCGGCCCCACCACCCATTTGCTCCAGCAGATCCGAGAGCGGCACGAGCTTCCGGAGATGCATCCAGCGCAGCAGGACCATCTCGAAGTAGTACCTCGGGTGCGAGACGTTGCGAATCTCCTGCTCCGCCGTCGAGAGCAGATCGAACGCACGCATCAGGTCTTCTTTCGAGAACTCGCGGGTCAGGGTGGCCAGCCGCTCGCGCTCTTCGGGAGCGAGCTCGGCGTCGCCGACGCGTGCCGGATCGACCGTCATCACCATCATGTCGCGCACGACCTGCGACAGCTCGCGGCACACGAGCCTCAGATCGGTTCCCGATTCCACCGCCCGTTCGGTGAGCGCGAACGCTCGCGGACCGTCTTCGGCCACAACTGCGTCGATGACATCCATCAACAGCTCGCGGCCAACCAGCCCCAGCACGGTCGAGACATCGTCTACGGCGACGGTCTTGCCCGCGAACGCAATGACCTGATCGAGCGCGCTCTGTGCATCGCGCATGCTGCCCTCGGCCGCTCGGGCGATCAAGGCAAGCGCCGTGTCGGACGCCTCAATCTGCTCGGCCTCGGCGATCCGCTTCAACTGATTGCTGATGTCCTTCGGCGCGATCGTCCGGAACTCGAAGACCTGCGAGCGCGACAGGATGGTGTCGGGGATCTTGTGCAGCTCCGTCGTCGCCATCATGAAGACGGCGTGCGGCGGCGGTTCTTCGATCGACTTGAGGAGTGCGTTGAACGAGGCGCTGGAGAGCTGATGCACCTCGTCGATGATGAACACCTTGTAGCGATCGCGGGCCGGCGGAAATGCGAGCCCGGCAATAACGACCTCACGAATGTTGTCGACGCCGGTGTGACTGGCCGCGTCGATCTCGAGCACGTCGAGGTCGCGCCCCTGCGCGATCTCCACGCAGGCGTCACAGACGCCGCATGGATCTGGCGTTGGCCCTTTTTCGCAGTTGAGCGCTCGCGCCAGGATCCGCGCGGTCGTTGTCTTGCCGCATCCACGCGAACCGGCAAAGACGAACGCGTGCGCGATGCGCTTGCTCGCAATCGCGTTGCGCAGCGTACGCGTCACCACCTCTTGCCCGACGACATCATCGAAGCGCTGCGGGCGGTATTTGCGCGCGAGGACCTGATAGGACATGGAGAGGAGTCGTGGGTGCGACTCACCGCGACCCGGTGCACCTGCCCACACTGCAGGGTCTACTTAGCGCTGCTGCCTTCCGGCCCTGACGCGGTTCGCAGTCTGGAGTTGCACAGGGTCCGGGCCGCGATGCGGCGCACCCACAGCCGGGTACATCGGCGTCCCCGGGAAACATCAAGTGTATCGTACCGGTCGGCGGTTCAGGCGGGCCTGCCTTCGACTTCGCTCAGGCCAGGAAAGACCCGCCTCTACGCAATGAGCTGCTTTGCGAGCGATTCGTAGAGTTGGATGGCCGCCATCATCTCGTCGATGGCGAGATGCTCATGGTCGGTATGGGCGACGTGAATGGAACCGGGACCAATCAGCAGCGGCTTGCCCCAGCGCGTCAGCAACGGCACGTCGGTCGTGTAGGGAAAGACGGCGGTGTCGAGCCCCGGCATGGTGTGCATCAGGACCGCGGGAATGTCGAGCACGTGCTCGAGGCTGACGAGCGATTCCACGACATGCATCGCATCCCGGACGGCAGCGCCACTCCCGACAGTTCTGAACGCGAGCTCCGCCGACGCGTGCGGCGATACGACGTTCGGCGCCACGCCACCTTCGATCAACCCGACCGTGTAGTGCGTGCGTCCGAGCACGGGATCGTCCGGCAACGTCACACCCCGCAACACCATCAGCGCATCGAGCAGCTTATCGATCGCGGACTCACCGAGCTCAGGGAACGACGAATGCGCCGCACGCCCATCAGCGTGAAGCCGCACGCGCAGGAGGCCGCGGGTGGCCGCACCCAGCCGATTGTCCGTCGGCTCGCCGTTGATGAGAAAACGGACACTCGCAGGCGCGTTTTCGTTGGCGACCTTTGCGCCATCACTTCCCCGCTCTTCGCCGACGACGAACAGCAGCGCAAATCGTGTTTCACCGGCAGCACGAAGCGACTCCGCTGCGGCGACCTGCGCGGCCAGAATGCCCTTCGCATCGCAGGCCCCGCGACCGAACAGCATCCCGCGCTCCTCCCGGCTCGGAAAGAAGGGAGGCACGCAATCGAAGTGCGTCGAGAAGACGACCTGTGGCGCAGTGTCGAGATGAGCGAAGACGTTGAATCGCCCATTCGCCACCGGCTGCTCGGTCACCTGATAGCCAAGTTGCCGCAGCTCGCGCACGAGGACACCACCGACCTCCGCTTCCCTGCCTGTCGTGGAGTCGATGTCGATGAGCCTGCGCGCGAAAGAAACGGGATCGACTGGCATGTCTTCGACGCTACTCACCGCACCCAGCGCTCGAGCTCGGTTCGAGCGTCGGTCTTCTCGTCGCGATACTTCACGATGACCGGCGTGGCCAGCGACAAGCCCCAGTCGCGGCCGGCGCCAACCGATACCTGCCGCGCACCAGGAACGACGACTGCGCTTTCGGGAACGACGAGTGGCTGTCCTGGCTCCGGTTTGATGATGCGCTCGTTCGGCAGATCGTAGATCGGGGTGGACCCGGTGATGATCGTGCCCGCGGCAATCACCGCGCGGCGCTTGATAATCGCGCCCTCGTACACGCCGCAGTTCCCGCCAACCAGCACGTCGTCTTCGACGATCACCGGCATCGCCCCGATCGGCTCGATGACACCGCCGATCTGCGCCGCCGCGCTCAGGTGAACGCGCTGACCGATCTGCGCGCACGATCCCACGAGTGCGTGTGAATCGACCAACGCCCCATCGCCCACGTACGCACCGACGTTGATGAACA